>Ga0255776_10000157_pt1 | contig 72313 bp, 62 predicted proteins | sample 071ome_19_FD_179974 | JGI IMG/M metagenome (GOLD analysis project Ga0255776, IMG submission 179974) | Coastal salt marsh microbial communities from the Groves Creek Marsh, Skidaway Island, Georgia - 071413AT metaG (version 2) | ecosystem: Environmental > Aquatic > Marine > Intertidal zone >...
GTCATCTACAAGCGGATCGCGGCAGCAGCAACTCACGAGGGCCTGAGAGAAATACAGGTTGAAATGATTGATCGCTTCGGGCTGCTACCAGACAGTATTAAAAACCTGTTCACTCAAGCGAGCATTCGTGTCGAAGCTCAGCGACTCGGTATTGCGGAAATTGAATTGAATGTAGTCGGAGGGCATCTGGAATTTGGTAGCAATACCCAAGTAAATCCCCTCACCCTCGTAAAGCTACTGCAGAATAACCCGAAAACCTATGGGCTATCGGGATCCAGTCGATTGCGAATCACACGGGACATGCCGGACCTTGATGACAGAAAGGAGTTTCTTACCCAGTTGCTCGCTACGTTGAAGCAAGACGCCGAGAGGAATGAAGCTAGTGGGACCCGCTAACGAAAATTTGCTACGCCATGGCGTTCTGGGTGTCATAGCCCTCTGCATGTTGAACATGCCCGTTTGGGGACAACCCTCTAAACTCGATGACGCATCAGCCGTCCCCATGCCAGAGGAAATTGATCCTGCCGAAATGTCTGGTTGGATTCTGGTAGAGGTAGCTGTTCTGGTTGACGATCGGGATGAAACGCTATTCTCAGAGCAATGGCCCGCACGACCAAACGTTAGATATCCCGGCAATTACCGGAGGCTGCTTGACAACGACTTAATCAAACAGCTGCAGGAGCGCTTCCCCTCTGCCGATGTTGCCGAAACCAACGATGGACACATAAAGGTGGCCCTCGAGGACCCCACGCGAGTGCTATCGAAAGCGTTTATCGATGAACAAATGCGGCTGAAGCGTGAGGCCGAAGAACTCGCCTTGCTTGAGGAACTGGCCGAGTCGGGGCTGGAAATGACAGGGATGCCCGATGACCTCTCGGACGAGGACGAGTTAGGGTCCCCCGCAATGGATCCGGCACCTCTCGTTCCCCTCGACCGACTCAATAGCGAATCCGAAGCGGGGGCCCGGCAGCCCCCGATAGACCGCTTGTACAATCCGGCAGAGCTTCTGCCCCAGTCCGCTGACGCATCCATACCGATTCACGACGCGTCACCCATCGTCATGCAGAGACTCAATGAAGATTTGGCAGAGGGCTCAGAGCCCGAGTCGAATACACCTCCACCCTCGCTTCCCACGCCCTTCGTCTCGCGGCCCCTCAACCTGATGGCAGCAGGCGTCAGGTCTCTCCAAAGGAGGCCCGGTAATGTTCTTGAGTCCGCAGCAGCATGGTTGCAAGGGCCCAATGCAGGTTCGCGCCCCATCGTTTTCGACCGCTCAGGCGATACATCACCCCGCGCCCCTCTCCAAGGATTTATTCAACTGCTCACCACAACCCCTTTAAAGGTTGGCATTAATTTCTGGCGGGCTACCGACGGCAAGTATATGCCTGAGAACTTCAACATCGACCCGCCGGAAAAGGCTGAACCAGGGATCAGCTATGATGAATCCACCTCCGGCAATTCTATTAGCGAGGATGTAGCCAGGAACTTCCAGAGAAAGCTTAGTGAGCTCGAGGAGTTCATTGCCTCAGAACAGCCATTGAGTGATTTTAGCTACACCGCGATCGAGGAAATCGACTCAATAGCGGACGCCAGCGACCTTTCCTCAAATGACCCTGAGGATTGGCCTTGGGGACACCTGATTCATATCGCAGATACACGAACGGTGGAGGCTGGCGTTGTCCGCTATTTTGATCATCCAGTGATAAAGGTGTTGGTGACTTATCAGGAGCTCACATGGGCAGAAGTCTACGCTCAGGGCCATGAGGAATGGCTGACAAAGCAGGCTAAAATCCTGAAAGCACAGGAAGAAATTGAGGGCGAGACCGAGAAAAATCAGCAACCCTGAGCAGGCGCCCCGCTTACTCAGCTACCTCAGGGGCAGACTCGCTCTCTGCCAAATGCACTGTACTGGTTGGAAAGGCCACCTCTGCACCATGGGATTCGATAATGCCCAGGATTTGCAACAACACGTCCTGCTTGATCTCGTGGTATGTCGCCCAGTCAGTGGTCTTGGTGAAAGTGTAGATAAAGAAATCCAGTGAAGATGGCCCACAACTCACGAAATTAACCATCAGCGTGCGATTGAGGTCAATCGCCTCGTGTGACTTAAGCATTGCTTTCACGTCCGCGACAATTGGCCCCATACAGCTGACGTCTTCATACCGTATCCCGATCGTTTCGTAGATTCGTCGATTGCGCATTCGAGAGGGATTCTCCAGCGCAACGCTAGAGAACACCGCGTTGGGCACATAGAGCGGCCGCTGATCAAAGGTACGGATCATCGTCATTCGCCACCCGATACTCTCGACTGTGCCCTCGATCTCGCGATCCGGCGAGCGAATCCAATCACCTACGGTAAAAGGTCTATCAAGATAAATACTTAATCCACCCAGAAAATTAGCGAGTAAATCCCTCGCGGCAAAACCCACGGCAATACCACCTATTCCCCCAAAGGCGAGCAAGCCGGATACGGAGACGCCAACCGATTGGAGAATCATAAGAGATAAGACTATCCAGAGGGTGATCCGCAGCAATCGGATGGTCGCGCTGATGGTTGCTCTTGCATCGGAGTCTTTGGGGCCTCGATGTTCTCCCAGTAATTCACTCTCAACGCCTGCGAGGACCCGCTGGGCAAACCAACCAAGGATCAGTATCAGTCCGGTATCTGCTGCCTGCCGCACCCACCCACGTAGATCCTCAGCCCCCTCAAGAAGACCAAGCGACAGGTACAAAAGGACCAACCACATCAACCACTCCCCTGGCTTCACCAGTGCTGAGGCAATGACGTTATCCCAGGGATTCGCGCTGTTCTCGGTGGCGCGATTCAATCTAGCCAGCAGAATGCCAAGAATCAGGTGGCCGAATACCCCGATCAGCAAAAATGCCCCTAACATGAGGGCTAGCAGGGGAACTCCCAGTGACTCGGCGATCGGTTGAAGCCAATGGCTTAAAAGCGCTGTCGATTGATCCATGATGTTGGCCCGTCCTTTGACAGCAGGGATGCTACCTTATCTTCTTAAATATGTGCCAACCACCAACGAAACCACCACGAATATAAGGGGTGACGGGGCAAATACTTCTGTATAAAATAACAGCCTGTATATATAACCATAGGAAATCCGGCGCATGATCAAGCTGACCCCTCGCCAGGAACAAGTTCTCTCAGTGATTCGGCAAAGCCTGGATGAAACAGGCTATCCACCTACCCGCGCTGAGATCGCGCGGGAGTTGTCTTTTAAAAGCGCCAACGCCGCCGAGGAGCATCTAAAGGCGTTAGCGAAGAAAGGGGCCATCGAGATGATCCCGGGCGCATCGCGTGGAATTCGACTTGTCGGGGAACAGGCAAGTGGCATTCCCATTATTGGGCGAGTCGCGGCAGGGAATCCGGTCCTCGCGGAGGCCAATATCGAGGATCACTGCAGCCTGGAGAGCAGCTTCTTCTCGCCTCGAGCCGACTATTTACTCCGTGTTACCGGGGATAGCATGGTCAACGCGGGCATTCACGATGGTGACCTACTCGCCGTCCATAGCACCCCTATCGCTCGTGACAACGACATTATCGTTGCGCGAATCGACGACGAAGTGACGGTCAAACGACTACAGCGCCCCTCGCCACATCAAATCAAGCTCGTTGCGGAGAACGATGACTTCGACCCAATTTTGGTCGATCTTAGAGAACGGGAGTTTGCCATTGAAGGGATTAGCGTCGGCGTTATTCGGCGGAACAGTTAAGACTAACGGCAAATATGTTGGGGGCCTGAGATCCCTTCTCGTTTGACACAAGAATAATTGGAGTGTCTTGGCCTCAGGACTGAACGAGCCTCAGTCCACCGTAGAAGTGCTAGTGCAGCGTTCTACCTTCCGCGGAGCCTTCGTGCTCCTGAGCGTCGACTTCAATGTTGGCTAGTTCAGCCAACTGTGCGGCGGCCTGAATGCCAGCCTGAATCATCGCCTTCGCAACCTCGAGGTTGTTCTCCATGAGGTATGCGGAGGTCTCAGGCGAAAACTGGATGCTGACAAGCGGCTCTGCGCCCTCGTCGTCGGCGCGCTGCAAAACAACCTCGCCGTCACCCAAATCAACAATTTCCAGCAGTGCTGTCGCCATGCGGCTCCCCTGTGTGGATGGTTGTTTCACTGTAGCAGTCTGCTTATACCCTGCAAACCCAAATGTGAAAATAAATTGAAGACCCTAGTATTCCTGAGCTATCTCACTCACATCGCCGAATAAGCTCAAGAGACTGTCCCGCCATGCGGTAAAATCCCTCAGCCCGGGAAGGGTGCCCCCCACAATCATGCCCTGACGCTCCGGGGGCAGGCCTGCAGGAACTGGCGAGAGAAGATCTGCCAGCCAGCCCGACCGCTCCAGACGTGCGAAATCCTCGATCAGCTCTGCCACAGGGAGATCATTCTGCTGTTTGGGAAGGTCAGCCACGCCATGGGGCGGATGATCAGGGAGACGCGCGGCCTTGATCGCATCAAGGAGAAACCAGCCGTACGCATCGATCAGGTGCAGCCGTACCGCTGGGGCGAACGCCGCGTTTACGACGTCTGAAGAGAACTCCTTCTCGCTGCGAATTGTAGACTCCCAGGTGTCAAGCAGGATTCGCGCCATATAGATCGCGTGATTAGCGAACCCTCTGGCAGTCGCCACCCTACTTAGCTACCCTGCTCTGCGCTTGTTGCGTCTACTGCTACTGGAGCTGTCGTCTTTTTCCTCGGGGCAGCCTTCTTTTTAGCTGCAGTTTTTTTCTTCGCTTTCGCTTTTTTTCTGACGACTTTGGCACTACCTTCCTCACGCCATGCACCTTCGTGGAAAAAAGCCTTCCAGCCAGTCGCTTTGCCCTCCACATCTGTCATCAAATACTGTTCTCGGGTTTTTCGGCTGTAGCGAATTTGAGCACGATTACCTGCATCATCCACCACAGGCCCGTCGAACAGATAATGATACTTCGGATCAATTTCCGCCTGATGGGGAAGCAATTCATCGAGGTATGGCGGTCTGGTCTCCCGATTCTTCGGGAACTGGCTGGCGGCCAAGAACAAGCCAGACGCACCATCCCGAAGCACGTAGTGGTCTTCAACCTTGAGGCAGGCCAATTCAGGCATCTGCACTGGATCCATTTTTGGCGGCGCCACCTCCCCGTTACGTAACAACTTCCGCGTGTTTTTACACTCAGTGTTGGTGCAACCAAAGTACTTGCCAAAACGGCCAGTCCGCAACTGCATGTCAGCGGTGCACTTATCACATTCAATCACGGGGCCGTCATAGCCCTTAATTCTGAATTTTCCAGTTTCGACCTCGTAACCGGCGCAATCAGGATTGTTTCCGCAAACGTGCAGCTTGCGGGTTTCATCAATCAAGTAGCTATCCATCGCCGCATTGCAAATGCCACAGCGATGCTTGCTTAGCAGCAGGCGGGATTCGGCCTCGTCATCAGCATTCTCACTGACGACTTCATCGCCCGGTATCAGGTTGACTGTGTTTTTGCACCGCTCTTTCGGGGGCAAGCTGTAGCCAGAGCACCCGAGGAAAACCCCTGTGCTTGCGGTGCGGATTTGCATAGGCCTGTCACAGAGCGAACATGGAATACCAGTCGGCGTGGGATCGTTGGCCTGCATGCCACCGGGCTCGGGCTGCTCAGCTTGCTCAAGACGGTCACGAAAATCACCATAGAACCGATCTAACAGGTTTTTCCAATCAAGCCTGCCCTCTGCCACCTCATCGAGCTGTTCCTCCATCGACGCGGTGAATCCATAGTCGAGCAAATCACTGAACGTTGCCTGCAGGCGCTGGGTGACGATATCGCCCATTTTTTCAGCATAAAATCGCCGATTCTCGAGCCGGACGTACCCACGATCCTGAATAGTCGAGATGATGGCAGCATAAGTAGACGGCCGGCCAATACCACGCTTTTCCAATTCCTTAACTAAGCTCGCTTCACCAAAACGGGCCGGTGGTTTCGTGAAATGCTGCTTGGGGTCCACGGCGTTTAACTTAAGCGCATCGCCCTCTTTCAAGGCTGGCAACTCGGCATCCTCGGTTTTTCGCGTCATTGGTGGTTGAACCCGGGTGAAGCCATCGAACTCTACTACCCGCCCCCGTGCCGTTAACTCATAGGCTCCCGCGGCAACTGTAAGGGTCGTGGATAAATAGCGCGCCGGCGTCATCTGGCAAGCGACAAACTGCCGCCATATCAGCTCATATAGCCGCTCCGCGTCACGCTCCATACCCTGCAGTTGATGTTGCTGAATACCAACATCGGACGGGCGAATCGCCTCATGAGCCTCCTGCGCTCCCTCTTTAGAGGAGTACATCACTGGCTTTTCGGGTAGATACGATTGAGGAAATTCCTGTTCTATGTGTTGGCGACAGGCAGCTACAGCGTCAGCACTAAGGTTGGTGGAGTCTGTCCGCATGTAAGTGATGTACCCCGCCTCATACAAGCGCTGGGCCAAGGTCATTGTTTTCTTGACGCTGAAACCCATCCGGGTACTTGCTGCCTGCTGTAACGTTGACGTTATGAACGGCGCAGAAGGCTTCGAGCTGGTCTTTCGAGCATCGAGGCTCGCAACAGAGAATGCCGCGGACTCAAGAGCCGAAACCGCCACCTGAGCCTCAACCTCAGTCTTAGGGTCAAACTTCTGCCCATCGACTCGCTTCACCTCAAACCAGACGGGGGCATGCCCATCGACTTCTAGTGCCGCGTGGACCTCCCAATACTCCTCGGGCAAAAAGGCGCGAATTTCGCGCTCTCGCTCGACGATAAGACGCACCGCAACCGACTGCACACGACCCGCAGACAAACCACGGGCGACTTTGGCCCAAAGTAATGGAGAAACCTCAAAGCCGACGACTCGATCCAGGAAGCGGCGGGCCTGCTGGGCATTGACTCGATTGGTATCGAGCTCTGCGGGGTGCTCAAAGGCTTCCTGAATCGCCTTTTTAGTTATCTCGTTGAAAACCACCCGCTGATAGCGTGCGTCATCGCCACCGATGATCTCGCGCAGGTGCCAGGCAATGGCTTCCCCCTCGCGATCAAGGTCAGTCGCCAGATAAATAGCATCTGACTTTGCAGCCAACTTCTTTAACTCACCAACAACCTTTTCTTTGCCCGGCAGAATTTCGTAACGGGCACTCCAGTCGGCATCAGGATTGACCCCCATGCGGCGCACTAACTGCTCCCGCTTTTTCTCTTTCTGGTAGCGCTTTTTTTCTTCGGGCGCCATTTTTCGAGTAATTGCAGCCTGAGCAGCCCTCTCCTTTGGATCAGAGGTTGTGCCACTGCCAGCAGTCGGTAAATCGCGGATGTGTCCCACGCTGGACTTCACGATGAAATCGCTACCAAGGTATTTGTTAATCGTTTTCGCCTTGGCGGGTGACTCAACAATGACTAATGCTTTTCCCATAATGGAGTGTCCAACCGAACCGCGTTTAGGAGCGGCACAGCCGAGGATATCTCGGCAAAAGCCGGCATATATACGTGCCCAAGCTACCGTGGGTCAAGTTCTGTTGAGCAATAGATGAGAGAAAAATCTGCGCCCGCCTCATCAAATCACCATGATTGCCGCCGACGAAAACCCTAGCTTTTTAAACGATTCAGCGTCTCAAAGACCTGCTCAAGAGTCGAATCCTGACCACGTTCAGTCCAATACACCTGCACTTCCTCAGGCTGCCTGATAATGACTTCAATAGCGGGATCGAGAGTGGTCAGCCACGCCGGTAGCGCCTCGCTATCCCGCCCTTCCCAACCAGCAGTCGTCCTAACCCACAGGCTGTTGCCGCCGCTCGATGCCGACACTGATGAACTTTTTGAGCCCTGCTTGCCACATCGCATCGCGTAGCACACCAACATGTCACTAGTTGCACGCTGCAGGCGAGGAGGAAGCTCATTGGGTTCTCGGCATCTGACCTGAATACCCGCGCCACGGGCCGCATCGCGAAACCGGGTGATACGGCGCTGTTGCTTGCTCGGTAGCGCAGAAAGTAAAGGGCCAGCAACGGCTGCCACCGCAATCAGGATAATAATATAGGTCATTGGGTCCCTCTGAGGGCTGTTGGTGGCAGAGGGTACGGGTGGTATGGTGGCCTTGTATAGTCGCGCGGGGAAATTGCTTGTGGCCTATAACAAGATTCTGGTCGCCATTGATCTCGGTAAAACCTCATCTTCCGTCATTAGCCGTGCCGCCGGACTGGCTGTCGCTGGACGCTCCGAGCTTCACGTTTTGCACGCGGTAGAGCCGCTTAGCATCACCTATGGAGGCGATATTCCAATGGACTTCTCCTCCATTCAGGATGAGATTTATCAGCAGGCCACAGAGCAGTTGGCCGCTTTTTGCAGGGATATTGATATCCCCGCCGAGCAGCAGCATTTAGTTATGGGACGCCCTGAAGTCGAGATTGCCAGCATGGCGGAGACACTAGGGGCCGATCTGATCGTGATGGGGAGTCATGAGCGCCATGGCCTCGCTGTCCTATTGGGGTCCACAACTGATGGCGTACTCCACAGCGCGGGTTGCGATATGTTGGCGGTCAAGGTGAACACGGAAAATTAAGCGCCAGAGATCCATCGAGACAGCTGATCACCATCAAAAGGCCAACCCAATTCCCTACCCCGATGATCTTTGAGCACCGGTATACGGGTGCCGTATTGCTTGATGAGCATCATCTCTTGTTCGATATCAACGCTGGTGAACTCTACCCGTTGAGCATATAAAATGTTTTCAGCCATTTCACATAGCTGGCAGCCAGCGGTGGTATAGAACACAAGCGGCGCCGTGGTGTTTGTCGAATCGACTTGATCCTGCACTCGGATAGACCTTTTGGATAACAGGCCATGAGTTTAGAACAGAATAAGGCCCCGGTCATACGCGACCAATTGATGACGGTGTATGGGCGCAAGCCCGTTATGGAGGCGCTTGTCAGCCAACAGTTGGCTTGCCAGACCTTACACTGGTCAACAAGCAATCGGATGCATGGCACCGCAGCCGCCATTTATAAGGAGGCGAAGGCGCAAGGTCTGTCGATACGTGAACACTCCAGGGAATCACTCGCTCGAATCTCCAAAAACCGCAAGCAGGATCAGGGAGTCGCACTAGACATCCTGTGCTCGAATTTTATGAGCGTTGATGCTTTGATCGCTCGCGCCGGGGATCCGAGCTGTCGTGTACTTGCGCTGGATGGCATTACCAATCCTCAAAATATCGGCATGATCATTAGGAGTGCAACGGCCGCCGGGATAGACGGAATTCTCTACCCCGCTAAAGGGGTATCATCTTTGGGGCCGCTAGTGGTGAAAGCCTCAGCGGGGACAGTATTTCATGCTCCAGTTGTCCGCTGTATCGAGCTACACGAGGGTCTTCAAGCATTACAAAACGCTGGGTTTTGTATCGTCACCCTCGAGGGGAATGCGCAGAGGTCCGCCTTTGACTTTGAGGCCAGCTCAGGAACGGTGTTTGTGCTCGGCGGGGAAACTGACGGCGTATCCACTCACACTGCGTCGCTAAAAGATGTTGCACTGTCGATACCGATGGCAGCTAAGATTGAGTCGCTAAATGTGGCCGTAGCGGCCTCGCTCATCGCGTTTGCTCCTCTTATGCGCAGTCAGAGTGCCAAAGATGCTATTTAGCGAGGGCTCCCATCGCCTGCTCCAGTCCATTTAACGTCAATGGAAACATCGATCCCTCCATTAACTGATTGGTAATACCGATGGATTGGGTGTACTGCCACTCCTCTTCGGGAACAGGGTTAAGCCAAACGCACTTGTCATAGGTTTGCCGGAGTCGGCGAAGCCACAGCTCTCCCGGCTCCTCATTCCAGTGCTCTACGGAACCACCGGGCTGCACGATTTCATAGGGCGACATCGCTGCGTCTCCCACAATGACGACCTTATAGTCATGGCCATACTTGTGCATCAAATCCAGCGTGGGCGTGCGCTGATTGTGTCGGCGGATATTATTCTTCCAAACGCTCTCGTACAGAAAGTTATGAAAATAAAAATATTCGAGATGCTTGAATTCCGTTCGTGCCGCAGAAAATAGCTCCTCGCACACCTTGACATGAGGGTCCATAGAGCCACCTACATCCAAAAACAGGAGTACCTTCACGGCATTGTGACGCTCCGGGACCATCTTTATGTCGAGGAGCCCCGCATTTCGCGCTGTTGAGCTGATCGTATCGTCTAGATCAAGCTCATCTGCTGAGCCCGTCCGCGCAAATTTACGAAGCCGCCGCAAAGCGACCTTGATGTTTCGAGTACCCAGCTCCACGCCATCGTCATAGTTCTTGAAATCACGCCGGTCCCAGACCTTTACTGCACGTTTATTCTTGCTCTCTCCCCCAACCCGGATGCCCTCAGGATGATAGCCGTCATTGCCGAAGGGCGAGGTGCCGCCCGTACCAACCCACTTGTTGCCGCCCTCATGCCTTTTCTGTTGTTCTTCAAGGCGCTTTTTAAACTCCTCAATCAGCTTCTCAAGCCCACCAAGGGATTCAATTTTGGCTTTCTCTTCTTCTGAAAGATTTTTCATGAACTCCGAGCGGAGCCAGTCGTCGGGAATGAGCGCCTCGATGACATCATCGAGGCCTTCAAGCTCGCGAAAGTGCAGCCCAAACGCCCTATCGAATCGGTCGTAGTATTTTTCATCTTTCACCAGTACGGCTCGGGATAGCTGATAGAAACCGTCGACATCTGCAAACACCAACTGTCGCTTCATGGCTTCAAGTAAATCGAGAAGCTCCCGAGTCGTGCAAGGCACACCGGCGTCCTTCAGACCGTGAAAAAAATTGATCAGCATGGATGGTCCCTATCGGGTCTCACGCCGATGCATAAACGCTAGACGCTCAAGCAACTGAACATCCTGCTCATTCTTTAACAGCGCACCATAGAGTGGGGGTATCGCCTTGGTGGGGTCGCGATTCTTCAGCACCTCATCGGGAATATCATCAGCCATCAGTAGCTTCAACCAATCGATGAGCTCCGACGTGCTTGGTTTTTTCTTAAGGCCCGGGATGGAACGTAATTCAAAGAATACCTCCAGGGCCTCAGCGACCAGACTTTGCGCAATGCTGGGGTGATGAACATCGACAATCTCACGCATCGTGTCTCGATCGGGAAAACTAATAAAGTGGAAGAAGCATCGGCGGAGGAAAGCGTCTGGCAACTCCTTTTCGTTATTGGAGGTAATTATGATGATGGGGCGATGTTTTGCCTTGATGGTTTCCCCTGTCTCGTAGACAAAAAATTCCATGCGATCAAGCTCAACCAGCAGGTCATTGGGGAACTCGATATCCGCTTTATCAACTTCATCAATCAGCAACACCACCTGCTCTTCGGACTCAAATGCCTCCCAGAGCTTCCCTTTCTTAATGTAGTTTCGGATGTCGTGGACTTTTTCATCGCCTAACTGTGAGTCACGGAGTCGGGATACGGCGTCATACTCATAAAGACCTTGTTGAGCCTTGGTAGTCGACTTGATGTGCCACTGAATCAAGCGCTTGCTCAACCCCGAAGCCACTTCCTCGGCCAGCATCGTCTTGCCAGTGCCAGGCTCGCCCTTGATAAGCAGTGGCCTCTCCAGATTCACCGCCGCATTAACAGCCATTCTCAAATCATCGGTCGCCACATAGCGTTCTGTGCCCGTAAACTTCATGTCAGTGTCTCTTGTTGAAAAAATTAAGTTGAACGCCAGAACTTGGACACCACGGTGGTGCCAGCCCCAGCCAACATGCCTAGCGCGCAAGCCAATGCAAGTACGGTGAAGGCACCCTTGGCGGATGACCATCCCCCTACAAAGGCGAGGTTGAACACCGCAACGATTAACGCCGGCGCAAGAGTCTCGGCATCGGAGGCTGGTAAGGCGGGGGCAATCAGGACTCCCAACATCGCCCCTATCAAGATGCGCCGGGCAAGTGGGCCGGCGCCCTTCAACCAATGGCGATAAACGAACACGGACGCCACCAGTGCGGCCAAAATGTACAGCGACAGCGCAATGCCGTAGGAGAGAGGCGTCAGCATGTATCCTCTCTCTCGATTGGGGGCATCTGCAAGAAAAAGCCCTGCTGCTCTATTTCAGACAAAACATACTCTCCGCTGTAACGCGCCAGCTTGCGATCGGGTGTCAAATGCAGACTTACAACCAGCTCAGGCTCCCCGAAGGTCTCCCGAAGCGTATCAGGCAGGCACTCAAGCTTACTATCATGAGGCAGGTAGATGTAGGTAAGCTCTTTCCGCGGGCTTCGATAAACATTTACTAGCATGGGGATGCGCCAATCTTTGCGGCGACGTCTCTCATCGGCCTAATGACAGCCTCAGCGCGCCAGCCTAGCCAAGCCGGTGGAATTTCTATGGTCTCGCCTGTAGCCTCTCTGGCGAGCAACTCAAGCTCCCGATTTGGCATCAGTATTTCAACATTCATCGACAACCCCTGTGCCAGATCCTGAAGCGCTGGTGCTAACCGCTTGGCGAGCGCTCTGGTTGCCGCGGAGGCTGGAGCTGGTAACGGGGATGGTGGTACCTCTTTAGCCAGAGCTCTCCCCTGAGCAATGACATCAAGCAAACTGGCCCCATAGCGGCGAATGGAGGATGCCGGCAGTCCATCAATGTTGGAAAGCTTGTGTTTGTTTTCGGGCATCACGCGCGCAAGTTCATTGATCGTCCGGTCGGGCACGATCCACGATCTCGGTTTGTCCGTTGCCCGTGCCGTAAGTTCTCGCCAATCAAGCAGCGCGAGCAGCACGGCCAACTGATCAGTGGATAATTTCCAGGCGGATTTGAACTTTGCCAATGGCCCGCGACCACCGGTCGTCTGAGCTGCCGATTCAGCGTACAACCAATCAAGAATATTTCGCCGCTCCGCCATGCCTTCGATGATCGGCCAGCAGAGAGCGAGAAACTGCACATCGGCGGCCGCGTACTGACACTGAGCCTCGGACAGAGGACGGGCCAGCCAATCAGAGTTTGTTTCGTCTTTACTCAACTCAATATCGAGGAGCGCCGCCACAAGTCCCCTGTAGCTCAATCCAAATCCCATATTAAGCATAGCGGCTGCCTTTTGTGTGTCCACCCAATGGACGGGAGCCACTCCCAACCAGCGCTCAAATACCTCAAGATCCTCACTGGCACTGTGCAGAATCTTTGTCACTCGATGATCCACCAGCAGGCTACCAATCGCGTGGTGGTCATCGATCGATAGGGGATCAACGAGCCAGCATTTATCTTCAGTAGCCAACTGCAAGAGGGCTATTTGAGGATAGAAGGTATCCCGACGCCTAAACTCGGTGTCGACCGCCACCACGCCGCGAGCGACGACCTCGGCGCATGCCTCCCGGAGACCCGCTGAAGAACTTATCCACTCCCAACCACTATCCTGTGAGGCCACGCGGATCAGCTCCCATCAACGTCTGAAACCTCGGTTCGCCCCGACAAGGCATGAGCCAGGGTTGAAGAATCGAGGTACTCGAGCTCACCACCAAGGGGAACACCATGGGCAATGCGGGTAATTTTCAAGCCCCTTTGTCGGGCTCGTTCAGCGATATAGTAGGCAGTCGCCTCACCCTCAACCGTGGGATTGGTTGCCAAGATGACCTCTGCTATTGCCTCACTGTCAAAACGGGCTTCGAGCCTGTTGAGGCCAATTTCCTCGGGGCCTATCCCGTCGAGTGGCGATAGGTGCCCCATCAGCACATGGTAAATTCCACGAAAACTGCCGCTTTGTTCGATGGCAATCACATCAGCTGGCGTTTCAACTACACAGAGAAGGCCGTGATCTCGGCGCTGATCTCCGCAAAGCTCACAGGTCGTAAGTTCTGTAAAATTCTGGCAGCGCTCGCAACGACCTACTCGACTGAGTGCATTGGCAAGCGCCTGAGACAGCGCAGAGCCTCCTGATCTATCGCGCTCTAGAAGGTGCAAGGTCATCCTCTGGGCAGACTTCGGGCCAACTCCAGGCAAGCAGCGAAGGGCCTCGATGAGCTCGTTTATAGCTGGAGAAAATTTCATATAAACAATGATTTAAAACGGCATCTTGAAGCCATCTGGGAGTTTTATGCCTCCAGCCGCCTCACTCATCGTCCGCTGCGCAGCCTCCTGAGCTCGCCTTATGCCGTCGTTAACCGCCGCCGCGAGCAAGTCTTCAAGCACCTCCTGCTCCTCTTCCCGCAGCGAGGGGTCGATGCTGACGCGACTCACCGTCATGGCGCCATTTAGCTGAACCTTTACCAAACCAGCTCCGGCCTCTCCAACCACCTCGATAGCCTTCACCGCCTCTTGTGCCTGCGCCAGCCCCGCTTGAAGCTCCTGCGCCTGCTTCATGATGTTGCCAAGCTTCATGATGTCTCCCCATAGCTCGTCGGTGGACGAATTGAGCCTTCTATCACCGTGGCGTCATACTCACCCAGCAAATACGCAAATGTTTGATCCTCATCCAATGCCCTCTCCGCAGCCAGCTGCCGGTCTTCGGCGCGCTGGGCCCGCAGGGCAAAGGGCGTTTGTTTACCTACTTTGCCAACTTTTATATCAATAGCGACAGGGAGTTCGAGCACCTGCTGAAACGCTAGCTCGAGAGCCGCAATCTGGCGCTCGCGGAACAAGGAAGCGTTACTCTCATCTAGCACGAAAGACAGCTGCCGGCCCGACACGGCCACTAACTCGCAGTGCATGGCAATATTCTGTGTGATCCCCACCAGCCCCAACGACTCAAAAAACTCGGGCCAATTCGCTCGGGTGGGTAAATCTTCATCACCCTCATCGTCGGCAACAGCTTCTTGATTCTTGACAGTCTCTGCCAGCGCATCTGTAGTCGATTGCGCAGCCGTGTCGGCGGCGCGATTCGAGGGCTCAGCGGGGCCGGGAGCTGGCTTGACCACGGGCTCCTCGCCCGGAGGCGACGAATCCTGTGGAGCTGCCACCGGATCAACCGGTGGCTTAGGCTTTTTTGTCGGGGGTGCCCCTTCTGCAACCTCGCTCGGTCCAGCGCTAGAATCCTTTGCTCCTTTCACTGACGGACCTGCGGGTCGAAACGCCAACATCCTGAACAGCGTCATCTCGAGGGCAATACGAGGGTCAGGTGCTACTGGTAAATCCCGCCGACCGTTTACCGCAAACTGGTAACACAGCTGAGTATCATCGAGGCTCAAATCCTTAGCGAGTTGGCGCATTCTTGCGGTGTCGCCCCAGGCTCCGTCGACACTCTCCGGCACAAGTTGAAGCACCGTCAGTTGGTGGAAAATAGTGATGAGTTCCTCCAGTGCGGCGCTGTAATCCGGTGCATGCTCCGCGATGCGGTCAACGGCAGAACGCATGCCCTCGGCATCATTGGCGATCACACACTCCACTACATTAAGGACACGTCCACGATCCACCGTACCCAGCATGTCGCGGACTTCCTCCTCTTTTAACCTCCCCGAGCCAAATGCAATCGCCTGATCGGTCAGGCTCAACGCGTCTCGCATGGAACCCGCGGCGCCGCGGGCCAAGAGCCGAAGCGCTCCTTCCTCATGGCTTACCCCCTCCTCAGCGAGCACATTAGCGAGATGCTCGACTATCTGTTCTGGAATCATGTTCTTGAGATTGAACTGAAGACAGCGAGAGAGAATAGTTGCGGGTAATTTCTGCGGGTCCGTGGTGGCCAGCAAAAATTTAGCGTGAGGCGGCGGCTCTTCAAGCGTCTTCAACAGCGCATTGAAGCTGTGCGTCGAAAGCATGTGCACCTCATCGATTAAATAGATCTTGAAGCGCGAACGAGTGGGCGCATACTGCACGTTATCGAGTAGATCTCGCGTATCCTCAACTTTTGTGCGCGAGGCTGCATCCACCTCAATGAGGTCTACCGACCGGCCCTCAGCAATTTCGACACAGGATGGACACTCCCCACAGGGAACCGACTGCACCGCTTGATCACAATTGAGACACTTGGCAAGGATTCTCGCTACCGTGGTTTTGCCAACCCCGCGGGTACCCGTAAACAGGTAAGCATGGTGTAGCCGGTCGTTATCCAGCCCGTTCACGAGGGCACGCAGTACATGCTGCTGGCCAACCATTTCCTGAAAGGTGCTTGGGCGCCATTTCCGTGCGAGAACTTGATATCCCATGTGTTTGGCCAGACCCCGTCTGCACGTAAGAATTTGGAGGCAACTCGGGCAGCCACACCCCGGCACCCGACGCAGTAACTACCGTTGCTCCCTTCCGGGCCTGGCGGGGTTTATTACCTGTCGCTGCGGGGGGACCACCCGAGTCACCATAAAGCCCGCCTTGGACGGGCCGCATAGTGTCGCGAAATCCCCGGCGTTCCGCAACTTCTGATCCGAACAGCCCTCACTTAGGTAGAAATGTAAATAGTGTTAACATTGCCTCGCCGCCGGAGGTGTATACACGAGGTCAATGTGAGGGGAACAAGCAAATGACCGAGAATCCAAAGATAGCCAAGCCAGTCCTGTGGTCCATCACGATCGCCCTCGCGGCGACCGGCATTATCACTAGCTTCCTCTACAGCAGTAAGCCCAGCAGCATTTCCTCAGTATCGACACCACTGCCGGTCGCGACAACACCGTTCAAAAAGCAGTCTTATTATCGACGCTCCGCGGAGTTTCTGGGCTACATCGCCGCAGAGAATGACTCACTCATTGGTTTTGAGGTGGCTGGCACGGTCGTTGATTTGCTGGCCGGTCCCGGAGATCGAGTGACCCAAGGGCAGGTACTGGCAGTGCTTGACACCAAGCGACGAGAGTCATTGGCACAGGGCAGGCAAGCCGAGGCAAGGCGGATAGCAGCAGAGCTGGAACTCGCGCAACTGCAAGCGGCAAGGCTCCGCGATCTTCAAGCAGATGGGCTCGCCTCACAACAAGACTTCGACGAAGCGCGGTTTAGGGCTGAAGCACTGGAAGCGACGCTGGCATCCGCTCAGACAAGCACCGAAAGGTCAAAACTCGATATCGACCGGAGCCGACTGCGGGCGCCTTTTGACGGAGTCATCGCCAATCAGTTGGTGGAAACTGGTGCCGTTGTAACACCCTCGATGCCCGTGCTCCATCTTGTCTCCGAGGGAATGATGGAGGCCCACATAGGTCTACCACAGTCTGTTTTGCCGAGCCTCACAATCGGACAGATTTATCAACTAGAAGCCGGCAATACGCCGTTTGAAGCTCGACTACGGGCGGTTCGACAGGATATCGACCCCACCACACTCACCGTTGGGGCGGTATTCGATCCCATCGACAGCGTTGACCTTCTGGATGGCCAGACTGTCATGCTGAAACTGGAGGAGCGAGTCGACGACGACGGTGGATGGCTACCACTGGACGCGCTATCTGAGGGAAGCAGAGGTCTCTGGAGCGTGCTGGTGGTTAGCGCAGAGATGGGAGGGCACGTCGCGCGGCGAGAGTCGGTGGAGGTGCTTTATAGCCGCGGTAACAGAGTCTTTGTGCGAGGCACTCTCCCGGACAGTGCCTTGGTGATCAGCGGAGGACTGCAACGGCTCAGCCCTGGAACGATCGTCGATCCGTTGAGGAGCTAGATCCTCATGCTGGCCAAACTGTTCTTCACCCATCCTCGCTATCTTAGCCTCGTCATTCTCACCACCGTTCTGGTCGGATATAGCTCTTTCAATGCGCTTGGACGCCAGGAAGATCCGACCATTACCCCTTTTATTGCGAAGATAGAGACCTTATTTCCGGGCGCCAGTCCAAGCCGGGTTGAATCACTGATAACAAAACCGCTTGAGGAGGCGCTGCAAGAAATCCCTGAGATTGAAGAAATTAAATCGACCTCGGCCAGTGGAATATCGGTGATTGCTATTGAGACAGACTACCGTCTATCTCAAGTCGAGATTGATCGCGTTTGGACCGAAGTAAAAGACGTGGTGGCGATGGAGGCAGCAGCCTTCCCGGCTGGTGCTCAGCCGCCTGTAGTTGATGATGATCTTATTACTGCTTTCGTCAAAATTATGGCTCTGTCCAGCGCCGACGGACGAGAAATCCCTTCTTCGGTACTGCGCCGGGAGGCTGAGCTTTTCGCAGACCAAATAAGAGCCATTCCGAAAACCAAGCGAATCATGTTTTTCGGCATGCCCGAAGAGGAAGTACAAGTCGAATTAAATGCGGCAAAGCTTGCGCGGCTGGGCATGAGTGTCCGCGATGTTAGTGATTTTCTCCGTGCCGCAGACGTCAAAATCCCTGCGGGCAAGTTAAGTGGCACAGGCGCCGCCCTCACCGTGGAACTCGCTGGGGACTTCGCCAACCTCGAAGCGATCAGGAACCTCCAGCTGAGAACCGACTCCACAGGTGCGGGGTTGCGGCTTCAGGACATCGCCACAATCACTCGGGGCGAGAAACAACCGGTGGACAGCTACGCACTATCAAATGGCAGAAGGTCGATTCTGCTGGGCGTCGAGATGGATTTAGGCTATCAAGTCGATCGCTACAGCGATCGCTTTGATGACTTTCTTGCCAACTACAGAGCGGACGCACCAGCCGGCTTGCTGATCGAGACGGCCTACGATCAAAGTGGCTATACAAGAGACCGACTTACCTCAGTCGCAACGAATCTACTGATGGGTATTTTACTGGTACTCCTGGTGCTGCTCTTCACCCTGGGCTGGCGGGCGGCAACCGTGGTTGCTGTTGTCCTGCCCCTCTGCACCCTGCTCTCTATGATCCCCCTTCTATACCTAAAGGTCCCAATTCATCAGATGTCGCTCACGGGCCTCGTGGTGGCGCTTGGTCTACTCGTCGATGGATCAATCGTGATGACCGACGAAGTCCGCAAGCGCCTCCTTGAGGGGCTCAAACCTATAGACGCCATGACCGGCGCGGTTTCCCGGCTTCGCGTGCCGCTGCTCGCCTCAACGCTGACCACCGTGCTGACATTTTTACCGATGGCTATTCTTGAGGGGCCCGCCGGAGATTTTCTGGGCTCCATCGCTATTTCGGTCATCGTCATGCTGGTTTCCTCAATGGTGCTGGCGCTGACGTTGACCCCGGTGCTGGCCGCAGCTCTTCTGCCGGGCGGGCTGTCTGCAACAACCCGTTGGTGGCATTTTGGTGCCGCATCTCCGCGCGTGACACGCCGATTCAAAGCTTCACTAGACTGGTCACTTCGCTATCCGATCGGTGCAATAGCACTGGCTCTTGCTCTGCCAGTCACCGGCTTTCTGAGCGCAGGCGCTCTGACAAACCAATTTTTCCCTGGAACCAGTCGCGACCAGTTCTACATGCAGATAGCCCTGCCTGACAGCGCGTCAATTGAGGACTCGCTTTCTTTGGCGAAAGCGATTAACGAGGATTTATCGAGTGAACCACTCATCCGCCGGGTGGACTGGACCGTTGGAGAGAGCGCGCCCGCTTTCTACTACAACATGCGCTCAAACAAAAAGTCGACGCCAAACTGGCTGGAAGCGCTTGTTCTCACTCACGATGCAGAGAAAACGGATGCGCTAATAAGGCGGCTACAGCAGGAATTCGATAATCGATATCCCACAGCACAAGTTATCGTTCGCGGTATTGACCAGGGGCCACCTGTCGAGGCGCCGATTGAGGTACGGGTTCTCGGCCCAAACGTCGCCACTCTCAAGACATTGGGAGAGGAGTTCAGGCGACGTCTTGAACAGCTTCCCGACATCACCCACACAAAGATGAGCGTCACCTCGGCGTCGCCAAAACTGGTTTTTAATTTTGACGAGGAGAGCCTGAGAAGAGTAGGACTGAGCAGAACAACCGCCGCAGCTCAAATTAATGATGCCCTTCGAGGGCGTGTGGGAGGGACGTTGCTTGAAGACACCGAACGCATTCCTGTCAGGACAAGTCTCAAACAAGATCAAATGGCCACCTCTGAGGCAGTGAGCCATCTTCACCTACCGATAAAAGCACAGCCCACCGCTTTGCCCGCCGTATCCATAAGCACACTGGGAGAAGTGCGCCTTGAGCCTGACGACAGCCCGATATCGCGTCGAGACGGATTACGCAGCAATGACATTCAGGGCTTTCTTGTGCGAGGCGTTCTTCCCGAAGAGGCGCTAAAGCTGCTCAAACAGGATCTGGCGCAAAATCCCGTCGCTCTACCTCACGGCTATCGCTATATCTTTGGTGGCGATAGCGAGGAACGGGAAGGGGTCGTAAATGATCTGATCGCACCCCTCGGCATTATTGTTGCGGGCCTGATTGCCACCATTTTGTTGACTTTCAACTCCTGGCGTTTGACCGGAGGCGCCCTGATCGTCTGCGCCTGCTCGTTCGGGCTGAGTTTGTTTGCGCTGGCAATCTCCGGCTTCCCGCTCGGAATACAGGCGCTCATCGGCGTCATTGGGTCGATCGGCGTATCAATTAACGCAGCTATCATCATTTTGACCGCACTTCAGCAGGACGCGGGGGCGGCACGGGGCGATGCGGTCGCGATCCGAAATGTGGTTCTCGACTCAAGTCGACATATTGTCTCCACGACCATCACTACATTTGGCGGTTTCCTGCCGCTGATCCTTGAGGGAGGTAAATTTTGGCCGCCCTTCGCCGTAGCGATAGCAGGTGGCGTCCTACTCTCTACCATCATTTCTTTTTATCTTGTGCCGCCGCTCTATCTGCTCACCCTCAAACGCAAGAAGCCAATGGGATGGCTAGGCTTGGGAGCCGCGTCATGAGTGAGTCACAACGACGTTATCATCACGGCAATCTAAAAGATGCACTCATCATTGCTGCTGCCGAACTCATCGAGACACAAGGCACTACCGACTTTAGTATCACCGACGCCGCAAACCGCGCTGGCGTAAGCAACGCGGCGCCCTACCGACATTTTCGGGACAAACAGGATTTGCTCGAGCATGTAAAGGAGCTCGCGTTTCTCGGCCTTTACAAAGCCCTTGTTGACGCAAGAGAGCATAATAATATGGAGCCAAGTGATCAGCGGCGAGTCATTTCATTGGGTCTTGCTTACCTGAGATTTGCCAGAGAGAAACAGCGGTTTTTCTCCCTCATGTGGGAGCAACTCCCGCTTCCAGATGTCACCACAACAAAAGCATCGGCATTCTACGTATTGGTCACTGCAATTTCTGAATATATTGAGGCCAACCGAAAAACGTGGTCGGCAAGCCGAAATCGTCATGCAGTCAAGCAGTCGGCAGCCGATGGCACTAGCAGTGATATCGATAGTGGGCCTAACCCGCTAAAGGCAGCTACTCAACTGTGGGCACTTGCCCATGGACTAGCCACTCTTGAGCAGAATGACCTCCTCAATCGCTTTGACAGATTATCCACCGCCGATGACCTTCTAGTTACCAGTGCTACAGCGCTGCTCGCCGCCTACACTCAATGAAAGTGTTGGCTGGGCAATAGTGAGCCCGCGAATCGTAAAAATCTTGCTGCTTGCATGCTTGGGCGCCGAAGCAGATGCTGGCATACTGCGCGCCTCCGCCCGTAGCACAACCGGATAGTGCAACGGCCTTCTAAGCCGTAGGTTGCAGGTTCGAGTCCTGCCGGGCGGGCCATCTGCCAGCTCGTGCTGAGCGGCAGTGCTTTTTGCCCTCGATGTGCCTGGAGCCATTGCTTGATGAAACCATTTGAGCGCGCCGTTCTTCATATAGGTGGAGAAAAGACTGGATCAACCAGCCTGCAGCACCGCTTGGACTTGTCGCGCGAACTTCTGGAGCAGCAGGGCTTCTACCAGCCCACGACCGGCGCACACGCCGGAAACTGCTGGGGCTTCGCTGCAATCGGGCAGTACCACCCCAAGCATTCGATGCACCATCAAATGACGCAAGCAACAAAGAGTCATGAGGAAGCAGTCGAAGAGTTAATAGATGCCTACAAAGCAGAGCTCGCTAATGCCCGCGCCAAGTGCGATACCTTGCTGGTGTCCAGCGAGCATCTCCAAACCGTGGTCGATCTTCGGGGTATCCGACGCCTTTTAGAGTGGCTTGCGACCATCGCAAAGCAAATCGACGTCGTCTACGTAATTCGAAGACAAGACCAAATTATCCAGAGTTTGTTCAGCACGGCTCTCCGCAATGGCGCCCTGATGGAGCCGCTGGTGAAGCACAAGACCATCGCTCGCATGGAAAACAAGCGGCTAAACCACTGGACTGCTATCACCCAGTATCTCGCCTTTCCCTATATTGTGCCGATCACGATTAAGCCCGTCCGCTACCGCCCACCTAGTGATGCGGATGCGTTCGAGGAGGAATTGAGCGATGCTCTGGGTATCCCAAGCAACCTGCCAAGATCGATGGAACAAAAAAATCTTTCGCTGGATGCGGATGCCGTGAGGTTTTTGGCAACCCTAACTCATCCGGAGATGCGCAACGAGATACAGTGTGGCAGCAATCAGCTTGGTGAAATCATCGATACACTTGAGAAAACTCACAACGGACGCAAGTTCGACATGCCTAATCATTGGGCAAGAGAAGCGATGCTTCCTTTTGGGCTGAGCAACCAGAGAACATCACAGGCTTTTCTGGACGACGGCTACCCCCTCTTCACTGAGGAAGGATTTCGAATGTACCCACGAATGGACAGCCTAACCATTGCGATGTCCAGAGACGAGTTCTTTGGCTTTATTTCGCAACGGGAGGGCTTGCGCGAAACCTATGGTGAGCTCTCAATGGGCCCAACAAGCGATGTCTTTGACAGGATCAAGGACCTGATGACAATTTCTTCCGAGTAAAAGATCGATGGCAGCACGAAGCAACAAACACCGCAGGCTGCCACCGCGAGATAGCTCCTTATCGTGCTACCGCCTCTCTCTGGGCGTGACCGCGAATGGTGTTGAGCTGAGCGAAGAACAATTCATCGAGGTTTACGTTTGGTGATCTCGAAAAGCTTGAGCTTGCCGCCCGAGAGGAAAAACGCGACCCACTAGAGGCACTCTCGAGAACATCGTTGTTAGCGGTATCACCAGAAACCACTGGAGAACCCTGACTGCGACCTACGATATTTCCCTCGGTGCCTGATCCCAAAGAGATATCCGTCGCCGCAGTCGATGGACCGAAAATGTTTGCCACAATAGCCCATCCAGACACCACAGAACCCAAAAAGCCTTGAGACGAGTCGCCACTGGCGAGGTCAACCCATACGCCCGAGGCACCCTTGAAGCGATTACCGCTGACGAAACCATTCGATGTGTCCAAAAATGCAATGCCACTACCGCTTGAGTTGGCATCGTTGCCCTCAAAGATGTTGTCGGAAATAGCGACCGCATGACTGATGCTCTTGCCGCTTTGCCCCCCCAATACTGCTATTCCTGAAGAAGAAACTCCTCCATCAACAAACTTATTGGCGCCCTTGATAGTGGTGGCATTATTAGAGGGAGAGTCTGCCGTGCTGGCCAAGAAAACTCCGGTGGTGCCCAGACCCGATGCACTTGAATAGCCGGCGACGTCATTGAAGTTGATGGTATTTCCGAGGATCGTCGTGCTCTGATATGCGTCGATAATAGAGATAGGCAATCCAACCTCAGAGAAGGTGCTGTAGTTAACATCCACCTGCCCCCCACCACCGATTGACGTGAGTACACCATAGTCAAGCTTGTTAAGCTCGGACCGATTGACCTTAAGCGTCCCCAATACTTTTTGAGTGGTTGAGTCGCAGCCGGGATGACTATCCATTTTCACCCCGACAACCTGATCCGACCCATCAACACCAGTTCCCGACATCACAACCCTATCGACATTGCCAAATACTGTCCTGTTGTCTGCGCAACTGTTTGGGTCTGAGTAAAAAGCGACCACACTTGCCGTGGACCCAGATTCACAAGGGGAACCAACGGATATCGACATGTTCCTGATGCCCACGTTACCGCCAATAAACTCCATGGCAACACCGGGCGCTGAATCGCAAGACATAGAATTATCGGCGATGCGCACGGTTGTTGATGCCTTGGATGCACCACGCAGGTCTCCAACAAATCCTCTAACGCTTAGTTCGCTAATTTCGTACTCGAAAGACACCAAAAAAACATCTCGAAAACCGCCAGAGACCGCTGCATCCAACGCGCACTGAATATTCTCTGTGTCCCCTCCATCAGCCGCGTACACCTCTATCTTGCCTCCATTCAGCACAACAGAGTTAGAGCATCCCAAGTTATCCTGAGCGAGGGCGGGAAAAACGGACATAGCGACTGAAAGAAGCAGTATTAAGCGAAACATGAGCAATCCTTAATCATGGGTTATCGGCAACTTGAATCCTACAGGTAATGCGACTTCTTGCAACGATATCCATGCCTTTGTCCTCATAAAATTCCATATTGTTCGCCAAAGGCTCCCTGTCCGGGGCGTGATCGTTGGGCGTAGCAAAATATTTCGAGATTTTGATTAATTTCACTTTACAATTCATTATGCAACGCATATTATTTTTCTAAGTCAGGATGACAGGAACGTTTTCAGGCGGGTCACGGACGACCGAAGCGCTACGAGAGTCTGAAAACGTCCCACGCCGGGGCATGGATCGCCCCCCTTTTTTTCACCAGCCAAGGCTCTGGGACACGGCTGGCACGTTAGCCGCAAGAAAAGCACCGGAGCGGGGACTGCAGGACTTCTCAATTACCGACCTACCCCTGGCTTTCAATGGGCAGCTCGGTCGTGTTTTTAATTTCAGTGACCGCCATGTGTGAATGCAACTCTCGGATCATCTCGCTTGCGGTGAGCGTGTTGCGCACAAAGTCTTCGTAGTGGCGCATGTCTTTGGTAACAATTTTCAAGATGTAGTCCCAGATGCCTGTCATGGTGTAACACTCGACAACCTCGGGATAGCGCCCCATCTCCGACTCAAAAGCCAGAAGATTTTGCCGCCCAGTTTGGGTCAGGTTGACCGTCGCGAAAACCACGATTTCCATACCAAGCGCCTGCCGATCCAACAGGGCCACCCGGCGCTGAATAAACCCCTCCTCCTCTAACCTGTTAACCCGTCGCCAGCATGGGGATTGAGAAAGGTTCAGTCGCTCGGCCAAGGCCGCTGTGGTGAGGCTTGCATCCTGCTGCAACAGCGACAGCAAGGCGCGATCGACCCTATCCAGCATATCTTGCATATTTTTCTCTCCAAATCGCAGTAATGTGGATATTTTTTCTATTTTAATTGGAAAATCAGTGAAAAAAGCAATTTATGTTCTCAAATTGTGGCAGAGAATGAGTCCTATTCCAGCCTCGGGGGACAACATCAGATGAATGCGCAGCTACCCCCCTCTTTCTATGAGGTAAGCCTCTCGGATAAGTATGCGCTAGATAAGGCACGGGCCTACATGACGGGGATAGAGGCCCTTGTCCGCCTTCCCATGCTTCAGCACCAGCGGGACACGTTGCGGGGCATCAGCACGGCAGGGTTCATCTCGGGCTATCGTGGCTCACCCTTAGGAGGCGTTGATCAGGCGATGTGGCAGGCCAAAGCCCACCTCGACAGGCACAATATTCACTTTCAGCCCGGAATCAATGAAGAGCTTGCAGCTACCGCTGTCTGGGGCAGTCAGCAGACACAGCTTTTTGATGGCGCCAAATACGATGGCGTCTTTGGAATGTGGTATGGCAAGGGGCCCGGTGTAGATCGCAGTATGGATGTGTTCAAACACGCGAACGCGTTCGGGACTAGTCGCTATGGAGGCGTGCTGGCTGTTGCCGGTGATGACCATGCCTGCAAATCATCAACGTTGCCTCACCAGTCCGAACATAATTTCATCGGCGCTTCAATCCCAGTTCTTGCCCCGGCGAACGTTCAGGAAGTATTGGATCTTGGCATTTTCGGGTGGGAGCTTTCCCGATTTACTGGCTGCTGGGTTGCTCTGAAAGCGATCACTGAGAACATGGATTCGGCTATCTCCGCCGACATCGACCCGGAGCGAGTAAGCATCTCGATCCCTACCGACGTTGACCTGCCTCGTGATGGGGTTCACGCTCGCTGGCCAGATAAGCCTCTAGAACAGGAGCTGCGTCTCAACAAATATAAAATCTATGCTGCTCGGGAATTCGCGCGGGCGAATAACCTCAACTACCTCACCATTGATAGCCCCAGACCACGTTTCGGCATCATATCAACGGGCAAAGCCTACCTTGACGTCCTGCAAGCCTTGGGGGACATGGGTATCGATGAAGCCGCCGCAAAGGAGATCGGAATCAGGGTATACAAGGTGGGCATGCCCTGGCCACTCGAGCCTCAGGCGACTCACGCATTCGCAGAGGGGCTGGACGAAATTCTGGTTGTCGAGGAAAAACGCTCGATCCTTGAAGATCAGCTGACATCCCAATTATACAACTACCCCGTGGGATCTCGTCCACGAGTGGTCGGCGAGTTCGATGAATTAGGCGCGGATCTACTTCCCAATGCAGGTGAGCTAACTCCCGCCATGATCGCGCTGGCCATCGCGAGCAGAATCCAGCGATTCTATTCATCTCCGACGCTTGAGGAGCGAGTGAAATGGATTCGGGATAAAGAGCGCTCGCTGGCAGATAAGCATTCTCCGCTGGAGCGTACCCCCCACTTCTGCTCCGGTTGCCCTCACAACACCTCGACGAAAGTACCCGAGGGCAGTCATGCACTCGGCGGAATTGGCTGCCATTACATGGCGACCTGGATGCCAGACCGAAACACCCACACCTTCTCACAAATGGGTGGCGAGGGAGCTACCTGGATTGGGCAAGCTCCCTTCACTGAGAGTAATCATGTGTTTCAAAATCTCGGGGACGGCACCTACTTTCATTCGGGAATCCTCGCGATTCGCGCAGCCATCGCCGCAAAGGTCAACATTACCTACAAGATTTTATACAACGAAGCGGTCGCCATGACCGGCGGGCAACCGATAGACGGTCAGTTGTCGATCGACAAACTCATCGAGCAACTATCTGGCGAGGGAGTTCTGAGAATAGCGCTGGTGTCAGATTTACCCGCTGCGTTTCACGGGTGTTTCAATCATGTGCCTGGATTTTCACTCCATCATCGTGACCAACTCGACGACGTGCAGCGAAGGCTGCGGGAAACAGAGGGCACCACGGTCATTATCTACCAACAGACATGTGCTGCAGAAAAGCGCCGGAGACGAAAACGCGACCAGCTGGCCACGCCAAACAAACATGCCTTCATTAATCATGCCGTTTGTGAGGGTTGCGGCGACTGCAGTGTCCAAAGCAACTGTCTCTCTGTGCAACCCAGAGAAACGCCTCTGGGTAGAAAACGGCAAATTGACCAGAGCGCCTGTAACAAGGACTTTTCCTGTCTCAACGGATTCTGCCCAAGCTTCGTCACGGTTGTAGGCGGCGAACGAAAGGCGCGGCAAGGGCAAACCAACTCGACTAGGCTCACCACAGCGCTTCCTGAGCCCGATCTACCCTACTTGCGACAACCCTGGAATATTGTTGTCGCGGGTATCGGCGGAACTGGCGTGCTCACCATTACTTCCCTTATTGCCATGGCCGCTCACCTCGAGGGTAAAGGCTGCGCCACAATGAACCAGACCGGATTAGCGCAGAAGTTTGGTGCCGTTACCAGTCACGTAAGGATAGCCGCGAGGCAAGAAGATATTAAGTCAGTTCGAATTCCCGCAGGCGAAGCAGACCTCCTCATAGGGTGTGATCTGGTTGTCGCGGCGAGTCACGATTGTTTAGCCAAAGGGGCCCGGCGACGCACTCACACCTTAATCAATATCGCCGAGCAACCCACTGCCGCTTTCATTCACGACCCTGACGCGAAATTTCCCAGAGAAGAGCTTCTCGGACAAATCGCGGCAGAGGCCGATGAAGATAATATGTACACGGTAGATGCCACCAAAGTCGCGACCGAACTTTTGGGGGATACGATAGGCGCCAATCTATTTTTGATGGGCTTTGCGTGGCAGCGCGGATTGGTACCGGTCAGCAGCGAGGCCATTAAGCGCGCCATCGAACTTAACAACGTTGCCATTGACTTTAACCAACGGGCCTTCGAACTCGGCCGTTGCTTCGCAAACAATCCTGAAGAAGTACTAGCCGAACTAGCCATCTCCCCTGTCACCTCTCACAACGTAGACGATCTGATTGCTGATCGCAGAGCGCGACTCGAGGATTATCAGGGAAAACGGTATGGACAGCGCTATCAAAAGCTAATAGATGGGCTTCGCTCAAAAGACATGCGAGCCGAAGAGAAGCACTCGGTTACAGCCATCGCAGCAAGAGAGCTCTATCGACGGATGGCGATCAAGGATGAATATGAAGTGGCCAGGCTCTATTCATCCAAAGCATTCAAAGAAGAGCTCGCAGAGCAATTTTCAGGGCATTGGAAAGTCCGCTTTTACCTCGCCCCCCCGGTCTTGAGTCCTCGGGATTCAGCAACCGGAAGACAAAAAAAACGCGAATTTGGTGGCTGGATACTACCTGCTTTCCATGCTCTGGCTGCCCTTAGATTTTTACGGGGTACCCCATTGGATATTTTCGGGATGACAAAAGAGCGACGGCAGGAGCGCGAAGACCTGAATCGATACCAAAACCATATTGAGCTAGTTCAAAAGCAGCTGACCCCGAGTAACTACAAGGCGGCTAGAGACCTTCTTGAGCTGAGCGCCCAGCTACGTGGTTTTGGGCACGTCAAAGATAGAAACCGTAAGCAAGTTGTGGAACAGGAGGCACGGCTTGCAGGCTACCTGCAGGCGCCCACAGAAATTGTCAAGGTCATGGAACCCTCACCTGTTTAATCAAAGTGATCGATCGCAAGGAGTGCAGCGTGAACTTTTTTCAACATCCCGAGTACAACAATCATGAACAAGTCGTGTTTGCCAGTGACCCAACAACTGGTTTGCGGGCTGTCATTGCAATACACGACACGACTCTTGGTGCCGCCGTGGGCGGATGCAGGATGTACCCCTATGCCAACGAGATTCAAGCGCTAACCGATGTGCTAAGACTCTCGAGAGGCATGACCTACAAGGCGGCGCTGGCCAACCTGCCCTTCGGCGGTGGTAAGTCGGTCATTATGGGAGACCCCAAACGCGACAAAACACCAGATCTCATGCGTGCAATGGGGCGGGCGGTTGCGCAGCTAGGCGGGCGTTACGTACTGGCAGAGGATTCCGGTACAACCCCTACCGATATGCGTTACGCTGCGGAGGCTACGGCTCATGTGGCCGGAATTGAGAATAACTCTGACGGTGGCGACCCTTCCCCAATGACAGCCGCAGGAGTGTTTGCAGCGCTCAAGCAAGCCGCGTTCTATGTTTATAACACCGAAGATCTTCGTGGCTTGCGGATCGCCATTCAGGGTCTGGGACATGTTGGCTACCACCTTGCAAAACTATTGCAGCCAACCGGTGCCATCCTCTTCGGGAGCGACCTCCATCAACCAAACCTTGAACGAGCCGTTGCCGACTTCGGTCTCACCCCAGTCAGGGGTGACGCCATCCTGAGTTTTGACTGTGACATGTTGGCCCCTTGCGCCTTGGGAGGCATCCTGAATGCCAACTCCATCCCAAAAATCAAGGCCCGCGTTGTCGCTGGAGCTGCTAACAATCAGCTTGCTACCTCTGATGATGATCAGCGGCTTCTGGAGAAAGGGATCATTTACTGTCCTGATTTTGCCATTAATGCGGGCGGCATCATCGAGGTCTTCCATCAGCAACAGGGCTCCTCACTCGCTATCCGGCAGCAAGCCGTTAATGTGATTCCACGAACCCTACTGGCCATTCTTCAGGCTGCAAAAGCAGAATCCAGCGGCACGGAAGCGATCGCTATACGGTTTGCGGAAGAACAGATCGCAGGGCATTCAGGGCAGAGTAAACGATTAGCCATGTCGGCTTAATGGGGTGGCTGACGGGGATCGAACCCGCGACAACAGGAGTCACAATCCTGTGCTCTACCAACTGAGCTACAGCCACCATAGAGTGGTCGGGGTGGAGGGATTCGAACCCCCGACATCCTGCTCCCAAAGCAGGCGCGCTACCAGACTGCGCTACACCCCGCCGATAGTCGGGGATGATTGACTCCCCTGCTTACGACATGCGCCCGGGGCTGACCCCGAGCCGGACGGCATACTACTGGTTAGAAGAAATGCGGTCAATTCACAAGGTTTGTACTTTTCCTCATGGTTGACTTCTGGAAAACTGGCGCGATCAAAAATCGGGGGATAAAACGCTATGGGCGCTACCGTTCTGGATGGCAAGCATGTCGCTGCTTTAACCGAAGCCGAACTGACCGAACGGGTGTCCGCACTCAAGCAAAAATCTGGCGGAAGAACGCCAGTATTAGCCACCATTTTGGTCGGTGACGATCCGGCTTCAGCTACCTATGTAAAAATGAAAGGCAATGCCTGTCGTCGCATCGGCATGGAATCTCTCGCGATCGAACTGCCCGGCTCGACCCGAACCAACAACTTACTTCGGCAAATCGAGGAGCTCAACAACAACCCCGACGTGCACGGAATCCTGCTCCAGCACCCCGTGCCCTCCCAGATTGATGAGCGCGCAGCCTTTGACATGATCGCGCTGGAGAAAGACGTCGATGGCGTGACCTGCCTGGGCTTCGGTCGAATGGCCATGGGCGAGGCCGCCTATGGGTGTGCTACACCACAGGGCATTATGCGTCTCCTAGCCCACTATGATATTGCCCTGGAGGGAAAGCACGCTGTAGTCGTGGGGCGCAGTCCGATTTTGGGAAAACCCATGGCTATGATGATGTTGGAAGCCAATGCCACGGTAACCATCTGCCATTCACGAACCCGCGAACTGCAAAGCCACATTCGCCAGGCTGATGTCATTGTAGGTGCCGTGGGACGACCTGAATTTATCCGAGCCGAATGGATCAAGGATGGCGCCGTTGTCGTCGATGCAGGCTATCACCCCGGTGGAGTCGGCGATATCGAACTGATGCCATTGATTGACCGGGTGAGCGCCTACACCCCCGTGCCAGGCGGTGTTGGACCTATGACGATCAATACGCTTATTCAGCAAACAGTTGAATCTGGCGAAAAAGCACTCGGGTAATCGTTACTAGCCGCGGCGCCAACTGGTGCCGTCTGCACCATCTTCAAGGATAATGCCCATTCCTGATAACTGCTCCCTAATCGCGTCCGCGTGCGCATAGTCTTTGTCGGCCTTGGCTGCTATCCGTTCCGCGATCAGGGCATCAACAGCGTCGGCATCTATATCACCAGCGCCACTACTGATAGCAGTAAACCACTTTTCCGGATCTTGAGAGAGCAATCCGAGGATACCTGCTCCAGCAAGCAACTCCCCTTTTGCCCTTGCCGCTTGGTGAGAGTCCGCCTTATTAAGAACCTTCGCTGCGGCGTGCAAAGCCGCAATCGCCTTCGGTGTGTTGAGGTCATCCTTTAACGACTCAAAGACCTCGGTCTCCCTGACGTCGATCTCCTCAGGCTTAACGTCTTTACTCTGACGCAAGGCGTTGTAGAGGGTATCAAGACTTGCCCGAGCACCATCGAGAAGATCAGAAGAAAAATTCAGGGGCGATCTATAGTGAGCAGACAACAGGGCAAAGCGTAGCACCTCACCGGGATAGTGCTCTAAAAGCTCTCGCACGGATCGAACATTACCCAAGGACTTTGACATTTTTTCGCCGTCCATATCGACATAGGCATTGTGAAGCCAGTAACGAACGAAGTCCCCACCATAGGCACAGCAGCTCTGGGCACGTTCATTTTCATGGTGAGGAAAAATAAGGTCGCGGCCGCCGCCATGGATATCAATGCTCTCCCCCATATGAGCTCTGATCATCGCTGAGCATTCAAGGTGCCATCCGGGCCGTCCTCGACCCCAGGGGCTATTCCAACCGGGCTCTTCATTTGATGACGGTTTCCACAGAACAAAATCTCCCGGATGGCGCTTATAGTCCGCTACCTCAACCCGCGCACCCGCCTGCATGTCCTCAAGCTTTCTACCGCTGAGCTCACCGTAGCCCACCATCGATTCAACCGAAAAGAGAACATGCCCATCGCTTGCATAAGCATGACCCGAAGCAACAAGCTGCTCGGTCAATGCAATCATAGGCTGGATATTCTCTGTGGCATGAGGCTCGATACTGGGCACCAAGGTCTGAAGAGCAGCCATGTCCTCTCGGTATTTCTCAGTGAACTCTTCCGTCACCGCCTGGATATCCGTTCCACGCTCTCGGGCAGCGGCAATTATTTTGTCGTCGATATCGGTAATGTTCCGCGCATAAACTACTTTCGGATAAAGCGCCCGCAAGACTCGATACAAGACATCAAAAACAACAACGGGCCGGGCGTTTCCGATATGCGCTAGGTTATAAACAGTGGGGCCACACACATACATAGTGACGCAGGAGGGGTCGGCGGGAACGAATACTTGCTTGTCTCCCCCTTGAGTATTCGTCAGGCGCAGATCAGTCACTTTGCTGTACCCCAGCTATCACGCAGACCGATGGTCAAATTGAATACGGGCTGTGACGGCGAATGATCATATCGATCGGCCACGAAGTACCCCTCGCGCTCAAACTGATAGACCGACTCGACTGCTGCATGCACCAGGGAGGGCTCAACGACAGCCGCATTCACTTCTCTCAGCGAGTCGGGGTTGACTACGCTTAACACATCGTCACTTTTTGCGGGATTGGGCACGGTGAAGAGGCGGTCATACAGCCTGATGGTGGCCGACACGCCAGTTACCGCGGACACCCAATGAATCACCCCCTTGGGTTTTATACCATCCTCAGGGTCCTCTCCCACCGTGTTCGGGATGACTTTGGCATAAACACAAGTCACCTCTCCCTGCTCGTTATGCTCGCAGCGCTCCGCCTCAATCACATAGGCGCCACGCAAGCGCACCCGCTTACCAAGCACAAGTCGTTTGTATTTTTTATTGGCTTCCTCACGAAAATCGTCCGCATCAATCCACAGCTCGGAAGAGAACGTTACCGATCTGGACCCTTTGGATTCATCAGACGGATGATTCGCAATTATCAGGTCCTGATCAGGTTCCAGATTGGTGAGAATGAGTTTGAGTGGCGCCATCACACACATGGCTCTTGGGGCATGCTGATTGAGGTGATCTCGCACCGCACTTTCGAGCATGGCGACATCGACAACACTGTCCGAGCGCGAGGTGCCAACCTCCTCGCAAAAGTGGCGAATCGCTGCAGCAGGGTATCCCCGACGACGGAGGCCCGCGATCGTCGGCATGCGAGGATCATCCCAACCCGAAACGGTACCCGAATCTACAAGCAACTTAAGAGTGCGCTTGCTGGTCACCGTATAACTGGTATTCAGCCGCGCAAACTCTATCTGGCGTGGAAGATGAGACACGGGTAGATTTGCCAAAAACCACTCGTATAGCGGCCTGTGATCCTCAAATTCCAGGGTACATATTGAGTGGGTGACGCCTTCGATCGCATCCTCTTGACCATGAGCAAAGTCGTAAGTCGGGTATATAGGCCATTCATCACCAGTTTGATGGTGATGGGCACGGCGAATTCTGTACAGGATCGGATCCCGCAGGTTGATATTGGGCGATGACATGTCAATTTTTGCGCGCAACACCCGAGAACCATCCTCAAAAGAGCCGTTGCGCATTTGCTCAAATAGTGCCCGGTTTTCCTCTGGCATACGGTCCCTGAAGGGGCTGTCACGACCAGGCTCGGTTAAGGTCCCTCGATAACTGCGCGCGTCATCTGCCGACAAATCACACACATAGGCCAACCCCTCATCAATGAGGTGAAGCGCCCATTCATAAAACTGCTGGAAGTAGCTGGAGGCATAACGAACCTCGCCGCTCCACTGGAACCCAAGCCACCTGACATCTTCCTGAATCGAATCAATGTATTCCTGACTCTCCTTTTCAGGATTTGTATCGTCAAAACGGAGGTGACAACGACCACCGAATTGTTCAGCGAGGCCAAAATTAACCGTGATTGATTTCGCGTGGCCAATATGAAGGTAACCATTTGGCTCCGGAGGAAATCGGGTAACCAATTCGGCGACGACACCCTTTTCAAGATCTGACTGAATCTGGGTTCGAAGGAAGTTACTGCGCAACTCGCTGGTCATGGGGTGTCCGGGCTGAAAAGGGCCGTATGATACCAAGCGACAGCAGGTCGCACATCTTCACATCGATGTAACTTGTGCCGATAAGTGGCTAATTGCAGGAGGAATTTTTGCGCATACTACGATCCCCTCTCTTGAACATCGCGCAGAGGGCCTAAAAGGTGTAGGATGCGCGCCCTGTAACTATCCCTCAGGAAGCGCATCATGACCATGACCCACGTAGAAATGAATACCACCTTTGGCTCAATAACGCTTGAGCTGGATGGGGAAAAAGCACCAAAGACAGTAGAAAACTTTCTGACCTACGTTAACGACGGCTTTTACGATGGCACCATCTTTCATCGGGTCATCGACAACTTTATGATCCAAGGAGGCGGGTTCGACGCCGACATGGCTCAAAAACCAACCGCCGAACCAATCGAAAATGAGGCGGACAACGGCCTCACAAACGACCGTGGCACTATCGCAATGGCCCGTACAATGGATCCCCACTCTGCGACCGCTCAATTTTTTATTAACGTCAAAAATAATGACTTTCTCAATCACAGCGGCAAGAACATGCAGGGCTGGGGCTACGCGGTGTTCGGTCGCGTCATTAAAGGCGACGACGTCCTTGACAAGATTCGCGGGGTCGCCACCGGCAATCACGCTGGCCACCAGGACGTCCCCACGGACGCGGTCATGATCGAGTCTGTAGCCGTGGTTGACGCCTAAGTATGAGCAAAACGCTGTTCGTTAGCGATCTTCATCTCAGCGACAGCACGCCAGTCATCGAGACTGGCTTCTACCATCTGCTCGACGGCCATGAAGACCTCGACCGATTGTTTATCCTTGGCGATTTTTTTGAATATTGGATAGGCGATGATGACGACACTCCTCTCCATCGCCGAATCATTGATCGCCTGGCGTCGGTGAGTAGTTGCGGCACTGAGGTTTTCATCGTGCGTGGGAACCGGGACTTCATGCTAGGTGCCGACTTCGCTGAAGCAGCAGGCGCCACCCTACTGGAAGACACCACTGTCATAGACGTGGCCGGCGTGCCAACACTGATCCTACACGGTGACACCTTGTGCACTGACGACACTGAGTATCAGAACCTTAGAAAAGTGATGCACGATCCAGAGTGGAAAGCAGATATCCTCACCCAATCCTTGGAAGACCGACGAGCATTTGCAGAGAGTCTTCGTGCAGCCAGCCGGGAAAAAGCAGAAAACGACCCAACCAATATTGTCGATGTGAATCCGGCAGCAGTCGAGAACGCCATGGCAGAGGCCTCTGTAAGACGCATGATTCACGGTCACACCCATCGCCCGGATCGACACAAGAGCACCGCGGGAGAACGCATTGTCTTGGGTGATTGGACCAGCCAACAAGGGTGGTACCTCAAGGAAACAAACGACAACCTGAGCCTAGAGTCTTTTGACCTAGCGTAGGCAGGGCTTCACACAAACCCAGAGAGCACCATCGAAAAACCCGTCGCTAGCGATTAGTGACGCGGCACACCGCTGTGAAAGCGCATCTCGGAATCAGTCGATTCAATCAACTCCTGCTCCCTCTTTCGAAACACACCCAATCTAGCCTCCAGCTCTGCCTCGTCAGACAGGTCCGCCGCCAGTCTCAGGTAATCCTGGAAGTGACGGGACTCACTTTTAAGCAAGGACGCGTAAAACTCGGCAAGTTCCCCATCGAGGTAAGGGACGAGAGTCGCGAATCGCTCGCAGGAGCGCGCCTCAATCAGAGCGCCAACTAGTAGCGTATCCACCAACCTACCGGGATCTTTTTTTCTCACTAAGTCCCTTAATCCCGCAGCGTAACGCGAGGCCGTAACAAGGGTATAGTCGATCCCTCGGCGCTGCATTATCTTCATGACCTGCTCAAAATGTCTCAGCTCCTCTCGGGCCAAGCGGGACATCTTGTTGAGCAGAACCGCGTTTTCTGTGTGTCTATGCATCAGACTCATCGCCGTAGCGGCGGCTTTCTTTTCGCAATTGGCGTGGTCAATAAGCAGCGTCGGTAAATCGCTTAGAGCAGCGTCAATCCAAGCCCTTGGAGTCATACAAGGTAGAAACGCGTTCACCGCATCAAGATTAATAGGCTGGGGCACAAGTTCCTCAGGAAGAAAACAGGTCGGCCGTTGCAAGGTAACGCTCATGATGGGCAACCGACAACTCCCAAAATTCACGGTCCACCTGCTCGAGCAGTTCCCGTAATCCGCTCTCACGCCACGGAACCGTGACCAGAAAGCCAAATGTCTCGGGTTCTTGAATCTGACTGGCACCGGCTTTTAGCAGCGCAAATAGCCCACAGTACTCATCATGATCGGCCCGAAACCGAACCTGCTGGGTCTCCAGCTGCCAGCGCAGCAGCCCTGGGTCGGTCACTTCAAACCGATTGCGCATACACAAGCTGAGAAATTCCGCCAAGCGCTGATCAACAATGCGCTTTTCCTCCTCGGAATAGGCGTTCCAGTCGATAATCTCGTGACTGAAACGCTTGCAGCCGCGGCAAACAGCATCCCCAATGCCCGTGGAGCAGACGCCAATGCAAGGGGTCCGGACCCGCGCGGGGGCTGAATTGCGTGACTGAGATGGATGCGACGACATGGACTAAGTCTAGGATATGGATCCCTTGAATGCACACCATTGAGCGAATTTGGCTCCCATTCAACTGGGTCGAAAGGTATACTCCGCGCAGCTGATATTGTCGAAATCACTGGGGGGATTGACACCGTGCTTGAAGCCTACCGCGCTCATGTCGCCGAACGCGCAGAACTAAATATTCCGGCGAAGCCGCTCACTGCGGAACAGGTCGCAGGACTGATCGATTTGATCAAAAATCCACCGGCAGGCGAGGAAGACTTCCTGCTCGACCTGCTGGCAAACCGGGTACCACCCGGGGTCGATGAAGCGGCCTACGTTAAAGCGGGTTTCCTCTCTGCTATCGCCAAAGGCGAGCTTGCCTGCGACCTAATTTCCCGTGAAAACGCAGTGGCACTGCTGGGCATTATGCATGGCGGGTACAACATCGAAACACTGGTCGGCTTGCTGTCAGATGCCACTCTCGCCGTTGCAGCATCGGAACAGCTGAAGCACACACTGCTGATGTTCGAGGCGTTTCATGACGTGGCCGATTTGGCGAAACAAGGCAACGAGCACGCTCAATCTGTAATGGAAAGCTGGGCCGCTGCCGAGTGGTTTACCAGCCGGGACGCTGTCCCCGAATCGATCAAAATGGTGGTATTTAAGGTTACCGGCGAGACAAATACCGATGATCTGTCTCCAGCACCCGATGCCTGGTCACGGCCCGACATTCCTCTTCACGCCAACGCGATGTACAAAATGACTCGTGAAGGTCTGACCCCCGACGAGCCTGGCGTGACCGGGCCAATGGCGCAAATCGCAGACATACAGTCCAAGGGAATGCCCGTCGCTTTTGTTGGTGATGTAGTGGGCACAGGCTCGTCGCGCAAATCCGCCACCAACTCAGTGCTCTGGTTCTTCGGTGACGACATGCCCGGCGTACCCAACAAGCGTTCTGGGGGTGTGTGTATTGGCGGCAAGGTTGCACCAATCTTTTACAACACCATGGAAGACGCGGGGGCATTGGTATTTGAAGCGCCGGTGGATGACCTGACTATGGGGGATGTGATCGATATTCGACCCTACGAAGGAAAAATACTCGGCGAGGACGGCGCCGTCATTTCAGAGTTCTCACTTAAATCAGAAGTCCTTCTTGATGAGGTTCAGGCCGGCGGTCGTATCAACTTGATTATCGGCAGAGGCCTAACCACCAAAGCACGCGAGGCTCTCGGATTGGGTGAGAGCGAGCTCTTCAGAAAGCCCGAGCAGCCCGCAGACAGTGGCAAGGGGTTTACACTCGCACAGAAAATGGTGGGGCGCGCCTGCGGTATGGACGGTATTCGTCCCGGTACCTACTGTGAGCCTCGCATGACCACCGTGGGATCTCAAGACACCACGGGGCCCATGACCCGGGATGAGCTTAAAGACCTGGCCTGCCTCGGTTTCTCGGCCGATCTGACCATGCAATCCTTTTGCCATACAGCGGCTTACCCAAAGCCCGTTGATATTGATACTCAGCATACCCTGCCCGACTTCATCATGACTCGAGGCGGTGTCTCTCTCCGACCCGGTGACGGCATTATCCATAGCTGGCTAAATCGCATGCTACTACCTGATACCGTGGGCACCGGCGGCGACTCGCACACACGCTTCCCCATCGGCATTTCATTCCCCGCGGGATCGGGTCTTGTTGCCTTTGCGGCAGCGACAGGCGTTATGCCGCTGGACATGCCAGAGTCCGTTCTTGTCCGCTTTAAGGGTGAAATGCAACCAGGCATAACGCTCCGGGACCTGGTTCATGCGATCCCCTATTACGCCATTCAACAGGGTTTGCTGACGGTAGAGAAGAAAGGCAAGAAAAATATTTTCTCTGGCCGGATTCTGGAAATTGAGGGATTGGACTCGCTGACCGTCGAACAGGCCTTTGAGCTCTCCGATGCCTCCGCCGAAAGATCAGCTGCGGGCTGCACCATTAAACTGGGCGAAGAAACGATCGCCGAGTATTTGCGCTCTAACATCGTGCTTCTACGCGCAATGATTGCTGAGGGTTACGGAGACCCTCGCACGTTGGAGCGCAGAGCACGCAGCATGGAAAGCTGGCTAGAGAATCCAGCTCTGCTTGCCGCCGACCCCGATGCCGAATACGCCGCCGTGATTGAAATCGACTTGGCCGACGTGGTCGAACCTGTGGTGTGCGCACCCAACGATCCAGACGATGCTAGGCTACTATCGCAAGTCGCCGGTGATAATGTTGATGAAGTGTTTATCGGCAGTTGCATGACCAACATCGGACACTTTCGAGCCGCCGGCAAGTTACTCGAAGCCCATGGCAAGCCCGTCTCTACCCGGATGTGGATCTGTCCGCCCACGCGCATGGATGAACACCAGCTTATGGAAGAGGGATACTTTTCCATTTTTGGAAAAGCCGGGGCACGAACCGAAATGCCCGGATGCTCTCTATGTATGGGCAATCAGGCACGGGTAGAGCCAAATTCAACCGTTCTTTCCACGTCGACGCGGAATTTTCCAAACCGACTGGGCGATGGCGCCAATGTGTATCTCACCTCGGCTGAGCTGGCAGCAGTGGGCGCGCTTCTGGGTAAGCTACCCACGCCTGCCGAGTATCTGGAGTTCGCCAATAAAATCGATTCAATGGCCGACGAGATTTATCGGTACATGAATTTTGATCAGGTGGTTGAGTTTCAGAAGCTGGCTGATGACGGAGCCCGCATTGCGGCGACGATTATTGATCAGGTCGCCTGACAGCTGGGCAGCATAGGGAAAGCCCTCATGGAAGCGCAGGCTTTAGTCCTGCGCTTCGTCCTCTCCTGCTAGATCACCAAAGGCCGGCGTAGGACTGGACAAAGAGGCAACCAAAGACTGCAGCATGTCGTAAAGGGCGGTGAGATTGTCTCGGCCGAACTGCTCTTCAATGTAGGCATATCGTGCTTCTGACTCAGGGGCGATGACGGCGATCAGCTCCAATCCTTCCGGGGTAATGCTCACCAGTGAACGCCTGCTGTCTCTATCGCAGGGTTGCCGCTGGAGAATTCCTCTGCCTTCAAGGTTCTGCACGATCCGACTAACGCTTGGTCGCAGCAGCGAGCAAGCCTCGGCCAACTCACTCACATCATAGGCCTCGACCTCGGCAAGCGCTCGCATCACGCGCCACTGCTGTGTTGACAGGTCATGGGCTCGCAAATGAGGGATAAAGGTCCTCAACACGGACTCGTGTGCGCGCAGCAGGGTCATGGGCAGCGACTTGTCGAAAGTCCTCAGCGCCTGAGCAGAGGGAGTCTCCAGAGGGCCATCTGCCATCGTCGATTTATTCGCCTTCTTCGCTTTACTCATATCTGCCAAACCGCTTTCTGCAGCCACCCCATTGATCTCATCATAGCGCACCCAGTCCTTGCTGGCGGCAGCAATAAACGGACCTTGTTAAGTTTATGGCCGCTTATGTCAACGAACAAAGCCACCCATGAGGTAGGCTCTATCGATGACTCACTGCCGGGTCATTCTAACGAGGACAGCCCTCTGCGGCTCGATTCTTCGATGGAGTGTCGTCACATGATATCAGGTCAAGTCAGGCTCGGAGAGGCATCTCCCTCGTTGCCTCGCGCCATTGATGTGCTGGAAGCGCTGAAGGGCAAGCACATTAGCGCTCGAGAATTGCTAACCGAAACTTATCGGGTAATTGAACAGCGAAACCCCGGCATCAATGCCATCTGCACCCTTGTAGATATCGAGCAAACGTTGCAACTCGCGGATCAAGTTGACACGTCAAGAGCGCAGAACAAGCCGTTGGGGCCGTTAGCCGGACTGCCGGTTGCAGCAAAGGATCTGGCAGCAACCCGCGGAATTCTGACGACTCACGGATCGGCCCTGTTCAAGAATCACATTCCGGAGGCTGACTGCCTGCTTGTGGAGCGACTCAGGCAAGCTGGCGCCATTATCATTGGAAAAACCAACACACCAGAGTTCGGCGCGGGCTCCCACACCTTTAATGAGGTTTTCGGCGCCACGCGAAATCCATACAACCCCTCGCTAACAGCTGGTGGCAGTAGTGGTGGCGCTGCGGCGGCACTAAGCGCTGGTCTAGTTCATCTCGCGGATGGAAGCGACATGGGCGGCTCGCTCAGAAATCCAGCGGCTTATTGCAACGTGGTCGGTATGCGGCCGTCGATGGGTCGAGTACCCACGCACCCTCTGATAACACTGCCCTGTTCTCGCATGTCGGTAGAGGGCCCCATGGCACGCACCGTTGAGGATTGCGCGTTCTTCCTGAGCGTTTTAGGTGGCCCAGATCCTCGCGATCCGCTCTCCCTTGATTGCGCAACACAACGCGGCATGACTGATAGCCTGAGCTCCCTCACCGCACCCAAAACCTCAATGCGGATTGGCTGGGCACCAAACCCAGCTGGACTTCCGATAGCCAATGAAGTCGCAGCGGTGCTCAGCCGCGCCCCGCAGGTACTTAACGGCTTGGGGCATGAGATAGAAGAGCTGGATCTACACGAGTTAGCTGATGCGATGAATGTTTTCAAAGTGTTACGGGCGGCAAGTTATGCCGCCCTTGGCGGTGAGCTGTATCGGGAAAATCCAGATGGTTTCAAGACCACGTTAGCCCAAAATATTTTGGAGGGACTTCAACTGGTTCCCAGTGCCATTGAACAGGCAGAGCAGGACCGACAGCGGATATCAATCCTTCTTGATCAACTGTTTACGATCTACGACTACCTTCTTATGCCCACGACTCAGGTCATGCCATTCAACATCGAGACAGAATATCCCACCGAAATCGACGGGGTGGAAATGCACTCCTACATCGACTGGATGAGCGTCTGCTGCATCTTAAGCCCCTTCGGCCTGCCATGCCTGTCAGTACCCGCTGGCTTTTCGCCCTCGGGCATACCCGTAGGACTTCAGATCGTTGGACGTCCGGGGGATGATGTTGGGGTATTACAGCTTGCCTATGCCTTCCAGGAGCAGACAAACTACTGGAAGCAACAGCCGAAATAAAAGGTCGATATCTCGATGAGTACGGTAACGCGATTTCGTCAGCTAATGGAACGCCGCATTCCCGACCCACTTACCTTCGCCGTGTGGCTCACGCTATGCATGATTGGTTTGGCCCTGATGCTCACGCCGGTGTCCCCCAAGGAGCTGCTTTTACAATGGGGTGATGGCTTGAGCGCACTTCTCGCGTTTACCATGCAAATGGTCCTGATCATCACTACCGCCTACGTGCTCGCCCATACGTCGTTCGTCAGAGGGTGGCTGATAAAGCTCGCGAAAATCCCCCGTTCCCCGACGCAGGCCTATGTTCTGGTCATCCTGACCGGCGCCGTTTTTTCTCTGATTTCCTGGCCCTTGGGCCCTATCGCTGCGGCCCTGGTAGCAAGAGAGATTGCTCGCGGTAGTGTTGCCAACGGTCTAGCCATTCACTACCCCCTACTCGCAGCGGGAGGATTTGGTGGCTTCGTCGTGTGGGAGATGGGCTACTCCTCATCGATCGCCCTGGCCGTGGCTACCGAGGGCAATCCCACCTTTTCGGTAATCAACCGGCTGATACCCATCCAGGACACCCTCCTGACCTGGTGGAATATCCTCACCATCGCGACCACGCTGATCGCCGTCGTTGCCACCGTGCTCTTGTGCCACCGGCGGATCCAACTTACAGCACCCGTGATTCCTGAGGACTTGCTTACACCCCTTGCGACCGGTGACAGCGGAGAGCCTGCCATGGCGATAAAAAGCGCCGAGGAATCCAGCCGATGGTTATCGCTCCTCACCGGCACGCTAGTCTTGTCTTTTGTTGGGTTGTGGTTCTATCGCGAGGGGATATCTCTCCAACTAAATATTGTGAACTGGACCTTTCTGGGCCTTGGCTTGATGCTAGTGAGATCCCTACCCCATTACAGCCAGCTGTTTGCGGATGGGGCTCGAGTCGCATCCCCCACCCTACTGCAATACCCCCTCTATGCTGGGATCATGGGGATTGCGCTACAGAGTGGCCTGGCAGAGCAGTTCACAAGTCTCCTGATATCAGTGGCCAATGAGCAGGTGCTGCCACTCCTCGCATTCTGGAGCGCAGGCTTGATCAATATCTTTATTCCCTCAGGGGGTGCCCAGTGGGCCTTACAAGGCCCCTCTTTTCTTGAGGCCGCCAAATTGATGGAGGTGGATCTTGGTCTGATCACCATGTCGGTAGCCTACGGCGATCAGTGGACCAATCTGATTCAACCCTTTACGGCAATCCCGCTTTTGGCTCTAACAGGACTCAGGTTGAAGCATATCTACGGTTTCATGCTGCTACTGACGCTGACAACAAGTGTCCCACTCATGCTGGGTCTAATTCTTGGAAACGCTTGAAACGAGCTAGTCGTCTGGTTATGTCCAGCCATCCCGCAAGAGATTCTTTTGGACTTTCCCCATCGTGTTTCGCGGAAGCGATTCCACCAACTGAATACGCTTTGGCACCTTAAATTTGGCGATCTGCTCCGCCAGCTCCAATCGAACTCCATCGGGATCCAGTCGAAAGCCCTTCTCCGGGACCACAGCAGCGACGACAGCCTCCCCGAAATCATCATCAGGTACCCCAAATACCGCCGATTCGGCGACACCTTCTATCCCGTTGAGAAGCGACTCAACTTCCTTTGGATACACATTGAGGCCACCGGTAATCACCATATCTTTGGATCGACCCACTATCGCGAGGTAACCCTGCTCATCAATCCGACCCTGGTCCCCGGTCACAAACCAGCCGTCATCGGTGAAATCCTCACGAGTCTTTTCAGGCATACGCCAATACCCTGCGAATACATTGGGGCCGCGAACCTCGATCTCACCGATATCGTGCTCCGCCACCGGCTCATGATTCGCCGAGCAAATACGTATTTCGGTGCCGGGCAAGGGAAAACCAACCGTACCGGCTCTACGTTCACCCTGCATTGGGTTAGCACTATTCATACCTGTTTCACTCATACCATAACGCTCCAAAATGATATGACCTGTTCTTGCACTGAAGGTGTTAAAGGTCTCCTCCAAAAGGGGCGCGCTCCCAGAAATAAAAAGCCGCATTGAGGAACACTCTGCCCTGTCAAAATCTGGATCGGCTAGCAGCCTCGTGTAATAGGTGGGCACACCCATCATGACCGTGCACTTGGGGAGACGTTCACGCACCTTCTCACGGTCAAAGCCCGGCAGCCACTCCATTGAAGCGCCACTCATCAAGACACAGTGAAGAGCAACAAACAAACCATGTACATGAAAGATGGGCAGGCAATGCAGCAGCACGTCCTCAGCTACAAACCCCCACTGCTCTACAAGCACCGCGGCGTTGCTTCGAAGGTTTTCGTGGGTGAGCATGATGCCTTTGGGCCTGCCTGTTGTCCCGGAGGAATAAAGCAACACGGCGAGATCATCGGATTTTCTCGAAACGGTATCGAATTGATTGGCTTGGCCTGCGGCTAGCCCAGCAAATGATCCGCCACCACAACTGTCGAGGGTCAGTAGGTGCGATATGCCCAATTCATTACGGAGCGCACGATAGCCATGCTCTTTGCGCGGATCACATATCACCAGAGCAGGTTCTGCATTCTCAAGAAAATACGCCATTTCCTGCTCGGAATACGCTGTGTTCAGAGGATGAAAAACAAGCCCTGCGCGCAAGGTGGCCAGATAAAGCCAGAGATTCTCCACCGATTTTTCAATCTGTACGCTGACTCGATCACCGGGTTTAAGACCGAGGCCTAGTAGAGCGTTGGCGTATTTTGCCGATTCACAATCAAGATCTGCGTAGGTGTGGAGCCGGCCCTCCTCATCCGTCAACAACCGGCGAGACCCCTCGGGAGCCCGATTCCTCAGGGTACAAAAAAAGTTTCCTTCAACCATCAGTCACCCAGTCAGCAGCACCTAGCTACCCTAACCTCTCAAGTGCTGGCAGCGCCAGATCAATGGCCGCTTGCTGATGAGCCTGCAGATCCTGACCACCAAGACCCGCGTGCAAAGGTAAAAAGGGATCTTCCACGCCCGTACTGACACCGCTCAAAGTCTCCATGACGGCAAGACCGAAAAAGGGCACTGTCCAACTGTTATATCCACCCTCATGGGTTAACAGCATACGACCTTCACAATGCCGATCTGCTGCGGCCAATAGTTTGGCTGTAAGAGATCGATAGCCATCGCTATGCATTTGCATTCGCCCAAGGGGATCATAGGCTCCAGCATCAAACCCGCTTGGCACGACAATCAGTTCTGGGGCAAATCGATCAAGGGCAGGGATCACCACCTGATCAAATACCGCCTCATAGGCACCCACCCCGGATCCTGGTGGGAGGGGAACATTTATGTTGAAGCCCTCACCTGCGCCTGCGCCAATCTCGTGAACATGCCCCGAGTCAGGAGGAAAACAATTATCTTGGTGAACCGAAATAGTCAGGGCACGAGGGTCATCGTAAAACGCCTCTTGAGTGCCGTTCCCGTGATGCACATCCCAATCCACGTAGGCGATTCTGTTCAGGCCGAGTTGCTCGAAGGCGTGCATACCGGCAAGCGCTGCGTTGCCAAAAATACAGAAACCCATTCCTTCACCGGCGATTGCATGGTGTCCAGGCGGCCTGACCAACGCATAGGCATTGTCAACTTGGCCAGACACAATGGCCTCCACAGCGGCCAGTACGCCACCCGCCGACAACATAGCGATTTCGTAACTGCCGCGCCCCGCGGGTGTAAAAAATCCAGCATCCCCACCGGTATCCGCGCTCACTTTTTTGACGTTTTCCAAATGTTCTTTGGTATGAAACCGCAGTATCTCCTCCTCGGTGGCCATCCGCGGCTTGATCAGGTGGAGTTGTTCTGTCAGCCCAGCAACTTCGAGAAGATTTCGGAAGCGTCTTTTAGTCTCAGGATTTTCCGCATGAATATCGGGCTGCACCGGATTGCCATAGGGCATCGGTCCTGCGTAGTTTCCCGTGTCATGCCACATATAAAGCTCATGGCAGACAAATCCGGCTCGTCGCTTGTTACTAGACATTATCTACTCCCGCCATCACCGATTTCGGTGCATTTTAAACGCTTCCCGCGTACACCGCGGGCCTTCTGCTCCGCCAGGGTTTGGCCCTCTCAAGCTGGCCAGCCAGAGACAACAGCAGTCCATCCTGCCCCACTGCGGCTGAGAACATACTTCCAATAGGTAAGCCGCGGCTACTCTCACCCAGTGGTACAGACATGGAGGGCTGACCTGTCATATTGTATAAGTGAGTAAAGGCGGACACCGCCTTGAAGCGGCGGGTATAGGTGAGCAAGTCATCTCCATCTCGATAGGTAATAGCCCCGAGCAAGGGCGCGGGTGTCGCTGTCACTGGCTGCAGAATCACGTCGTACCTTCGATGAAATGCCGCCATCTGAAAGCCAAATCGATGCATGAGTTGAAGCGAGCCGGCGACCTCCGCGCCAGAAAACTTGGCCCCCTCACGCCAAATCATATGGGTCATCGGTTCTAACTCTTCTGAAGAAATCGCTCGCCCTCGCGCCTGCTGCACATAATCAAGCCATGCGGTCATATCGCTGGCGATCAAAGTGTTTTGAACCTGATTGAGCAGGTCATAGTCGATGCCCGGTGCCGCCTCCTCCACCGTGTGCCCGAGCGTCTCAAGCAAAGCAGCCGTCTCCCGAATGCAGCGGACGACTTCTGTATCAATCTCCACATCGGGCTCGGTCAGATTAAGTGCTACCCGCAGCGGGCGCGGATCTTGTTGACTTTGCAACAGAAAGGAATCCTTGCCCAACCCCGCCCCATAAGGAGCACCTGATTGGTAACCCGCTAGCAGCTCCAGCATCAGCGCACTGTCACGAACCGATCGACAGACCACGTGCCCCACGGACATCCCGGCTCCTTGAGTTCCCGGGGTCAGACCCCGCGTGGGCTTCAAGCCAAAAACGCCGCAATGATTCGCTGGCACCCGTATTGAGCCGCCGCCATCGGTGGCGTGAGCCATGGGCAGCACCCCCGCGGCTACCGCCGCTGCTGAACCACCGCTGGATCCACCAGTGCTGTGCCTGATATCCCATGGATTCAAACAATCACCGAGGTGAGCACCCTCTGTAGTAAGCGCCAAGCCAAACTCAGGCGTGTTGGTCTTACCAAAGACAACTAACCCCGCCGCTTTGAAACGTCGAACAATTTCCGAGTCTGTCGACGCCACCTCATTGGCCTGGAGGGCCGAACCCGCGCTCGTCACCGTCCCAGCAAGACTGACCCCCAGATCCTTGAGCAGAAACGGTACTCCTCCAAAGGTGCCTGCCGGGGTGGATGACTCCAAAAATGTCTGGGCCATAGCAATGTGGTTCTGCGCTAACACATTGAGCACGGGATTCACTTTTTCGAGCCTGGCCACAGTCTCTGCAAGGGCTTCCACAGGCGTCACATCCCCCCGGGCAATCCACTGCGCAAGCGTGGTAGCGTCGGCGTTATCCCAGGCCGCATTTAAGTCGAAAGTGGCCTGACTAGCACTGGCCTGCATGGCGCGTAATGTCGGCACCAAGGCGAGCACCGAGGCAAGACCAGCGCCCTGCAAAATCTCCCGGCGGGAAATCGCCACTAGTTACTCACTCCAGACCTTGGTTCCTCTGAACCACGTTTGTTCCGGCGCGGTTTCAGATACTGATTCAATGGGAATCTGATGGGGGTCCTGATTGAGCACTATAAAATCGGCGGACTTGCCCTCTGCAACTTCTCCAGTCAGTTGGCCAAACCCCATGATGTCAGCGGCCTTGGTCGTCCACAGAGGAATTGCCTCGTCGAGGCTGACCGCTTGTTCGGCCCAAAAGGTTTCATCGCTACCATTGGTGGGGTGGCGGCGTGTCACTAATGATTCAATCGCCGGCCATGGATTCATATCCGCAGCTGCCGCGGGCCAATCCGAACCGCCGTTTATGGGCGCACCCGCTGCCAGCAAATCTTTCGTTGGCCAGTATTCGGCGCCTCGGGGCATGCCAACCGCCTGAACCACCGATGCAATAATTGGTCTGGGGTACCAAAGATAAGGCGTAAAATCCGCTACCGCATTTAAGGATTTGAAGCGCGGGATATCTTCCGGCGCAACATACCCTGCGTGGGCGAGTGAAATGGGCAGCGTTGTATTGCCATTCATCTGCCGCGCATACTCGATCGCGTCCAAAGCCACTCTTACTGCTCCATCCCCCGCGGTATGGATCTTGATGATGTACCCCGCGCGATCAAAGTCTGCCACGGCCTCATTCAACTCGTCGGTGGGGATCATCTGCATACCCAGTGTTGTTTCGGGATGCATCTCGTCTGTTGTGTATGGCTCAAGCATCAACGCGGAGCGAGAAGCCGTGGGCACCCCGTCGAGGAAGAACTTTATCGCTTTGATCTGCGTGTTTGGGGACGCATATTTCGCTGTTCGGGCATCGTATGCGGAGACCGGCTCGAGGGGGACCATCTTGGCGCCATGACCATAGCTCTGCTGATAGAGCAGCGCGTGAACAGTCAGATCACCCGCGTTGTCAGCGTCCTGATAGGCAAGTAAAGCACTCTCGGGAACTCTGGCATCGCCAAATGCAGTCACACCAAAGCTATTGGCTATTTGTGACACCGCTGCGATCGCCGCGGCCTTGTTCTCTCGGGTATGCGGAGGTATCTGGCTACTTACCACCCCCGCAGCTCCCTCCAGCAGTACCCCATTCGGCACTCCGTTGGCATCACGCACGAATACCCCGCCCTCTGGATCAGGGGTGTCCGGACTCAGCGCGATCTCCGCAAGCTCCATGGCTTTGGTATTAGCCCAGCCATGATGGGCGGAATCGTCATCGAGAAAGATGGGATGGCCATTGGCCACGGCATCTAAGAATTCACGAGGGGATTCAATGTCATTGTCTACAAAGAAATTACTATTCCACTGTCCCCCCACAATCCATTCAGGAGCGTCCGGCGACGAGGCACAGGCACCAATCGTCGCAGCCAGCTGCTCTGGCGTCGTGCCAAAGTCGAAGTTGCACATGTACAACACCTTCTCACCCCCCTGCCAGGGATGAACGTGAGCGTCGAGCAGACCCGGCAAGACAGCTTTACCCGTGAGGTCCAGCACTTCCGTGGTATCACCTGCAAACGCCATTGCGCCAGCACTGTCACCCACATAACTATACTTTCCCTCGGTGACAGCAAAGGCGTCAACCCTGCTCGAGGAAGTTCCATCGGCATAAATTGCCGCGTTAATAACCACGGTATCTGCGACAGGTCCCGCTGAGACAGCCGCCGAATCGCCGGATGATGTGGAATCGGATCCCCCACATGAGGTGACCAACAAAGCCGAGACAACCGACAGGGATCCAGCCCATAAAACACTTGCAAGTGCCTGCATTATCAAAATCTCCGATGATGACCGACAAAAAAGGGGCCATGCTGGCCCCTTGGTGGTTATTCGAGCTACTGCCCTATGAAGTAGCTAACCGTTACCCCGTAGGTTCGCGGCATGCCCCATGTCCGCACGTAGGGGCCGTTACCACCACCATATGCCGAGGGGTAGTAATCCTCATCAGAGAGGTTTTTCACCCAGCCCATTACGCGCCATGAACCATCCTGCGAGCCCAGCCCGATGCGCGCATTGGCAACCGTATAATCATCGGTCGCGTCCTCAGGTCTAGGACCCCCTGTCGTCGATCCCGTATGATTCAGGTCTGCCGATACATCCATCATCAACCGGTTACCCAACGAAAATTCATACCGAGCGAACAGCGTGTAAGAAAAATCGGGTGCCATGGCAAGTTCCTGCCCAGAAGCATCGTAGTAGTTTATGTTGTTCGGGTAAGAGCTGTTTGCGGTGTCAACGGCCTGCCACTTCTTAACCTCGGTATCCAGCCAGGCACCATTTGCTGCCACAGTCAAACCGTCTGTCAGCTGCCAGGTAAGCTCCAGTTCGGCCCCTAAGATCTCAGACTCATCCACGTTGGTAAGCCCAGAGATATTCCCCACCAGAGTAACGGCTCTATCCTGCTCTTGCTTGTCCTCGTAGTCGTAGAAGAATACGGCACCATTAAGCTGCATTGCGCCACCCAAGAGTGTCGCCTTGCTACCGATCTCATAAGCGGTCAAAACCTCTTCCTCGTAGGGAATGAGCTGGGTAGTGGTATTCGAGTTAGCGCCATTGAAGCCACCTGACTTAAAGCCGTTGGAAATGGAGCCATACACCAACAGATCGTCACTAGGACGCCAGTCAAGGCCAACCTTCCCCGTCAAACGGCTGGTATCAATGCTGTCATCATAAGGATTGAAAGAAGGATCAAATCCGCCGATGTCATTGATGGTTCCACAATCACCGACACCGAGTTCAAAAGGACTTCCCGCGAGGCCAAATACATTGTTTAAAAACAGCCCCAGCGATCCATCGTCAGCGACGTAGGTACAGCCGGTCCAATCACGTGTCTCGTTGGTGTAGCGAGCACCCAGCACCAGCGACAAGGCATCGGTCAGGCCAAATTCCACATGACCAAAAGCGGCAATGGACTCAGTCTCTTGCTGATACTTGGTATCCAACTCGAGAATCGGATTTGGCGCAAACAGGCCGACGCCGAAGGGGATACTCGCCAGCGCATAAACGGAATCAGACATGAAGTAGTGGTAGTACTCATCCATGTCATCGTAGGAGTAATAAACACCTCCCACCCAGTTCATACGACCAGTCTCGCCCGACAACCGAATTTCTTGACTAAAGACCTGAAGATCCGTCGTGTTGATGTTGCTGGAGTCATTGTAGAAACCACCATCCCAGTCGTTCGACTCCTCTCGCTGGAAGTCGCTGTAACCACTGATAGCGGTTAGCGTCATATCGCCAATGTCCCAATCGAGGCGCAAGGCGATGTTAGTGGTTTGGTTGTCTCGTTGAGGGCGCAGGTTGAATGTTCTACCTGTGATAGGGCTAGTGTAACTATTGGTCCACCCTGCTGCCTGATTGTCTCCAGTTGAGAACCAGGGAGGTGTCTGGCCAAAGTTCGCTCCACCCGGGATCAAATATTGATCCATCGGGAGGTACGGCGCCATGAAAGGGTCAATGCCAATATCGGTACCATTGTAAGGGGTATTCGCTGTGTTTTCAGATTGGTCATCGACATAGCTGACGATCAGCTTCGCGCTGAAGCTGTCGCTGAAATCTGACTCAATCGTGCCGCGAATGGCCATCACGTCATCACGACCCAACTCATCGTCGCTTACCGTGCTCTTCTGCCAGCCCTCATTCGACTTGACGTACCGAGCCGCCAATCGACCACGGGTAGACTCTCCCAAGCTACCGCTGACAAAACCTTCCAAATCATACGCGGAAAAGCGGCCATAACTACCTGTGATACCAGCAGAAAATTCCTCAGTGGGCGCCCGGCTAATAAAGTTAATCTGGCCTGCGGTTGTGTTACGCCCATACAGATCGCCCTGGGGACCCTTCAGAATCTCCACTCGATCTGTATCGAACAGCAAGCCTCGAGTCATCACCGCATAGGGCATGGCCACTTCATCGAAATATATGCCAACGGTTGACGAGGCGGCGGTCGAGTAATCCTGAAAACCGACACCGCGGATAGTGTATAGAGGAACCCCGGTAGCGGCGGTTTCATTAACCGTTAATCCTGGGGTGTACATGGCGATATCGTCAGCACTGAGAATGCCTAACTCCCTGATTTGCTCACCGGTGAAGGTATTGATGGCGATGCCGACATCATTCGCACTCTGCTCCCGCTTCTGTGCGGTAACAACAACCTCCTCTAGCTGAATGGCAGCAACCGGCATAGCTACCGTTGCGGCGGCGACCGCAGCAGACAGCAAACTAAGCCCTGATCGTTTGAATTCACTTCGATTACGCATAAGGATGGCCCCCTCTTGGCACACTACCGCTCGCGACGATTTGATTATTTTTGGGCTACCGCTGGCGAGGCCGGCGGTCCCACGTGTTATTTCCCCGTGCATTGCCAATATACCGATGGGCGCGACGGGGATATTGACGAATCCGGCCACCCGTTTGACCCCACAATCAGCCACTCTGGGGCTACCAGCATCTTGATTACTGAAGCAAGGATTTGATGCTTTCGCGATAGGACTGGGGTGTTTCACCAACCCAGCCACGAAATGCGCGGCTAAATGCGGACAATTCTGAGTAACCCAGTTCGAAGGCAATATCGGTCAAAGATGCTTTTGAGTTTGCCAACAGGAACTTGGCCCGGCGCTCTCTCGCCAGGTTCTTTGCTTCCTGAAACGTGAAGCCTTCCTCAGCCAGTTTGCGCCGTAATGTCCTCGGGGAGACTCTAAGCCGTTCTGCAATATTCTCGGAGTCCGTGTATTGCATGGATTCTTGGAGCATGATTTGGCGACACACGGTGCCGACAAATCCCTGATGTTCATCTCCAAGGGAAAAGTAAGTTTCCATAGCGCTCGCCAACACCCGAAATAGCAATTTATTGCTCGTCAAAAAGGGTTGTGTCAGGAATTTGGGGTGGAAACGAATACTATTGTGGTCGCTTCCAAAGCTTATCTGACATTGAAAAAAACTCTGCAAGCCACTGATATCTTTTGGTTTTTTATGCTGAAGCGTAACCTCCAGCAAGGGAATACGACTACGGGTTGCCACATTTAAGGTTTGCACCAAGAAACCCATCAGGTAGTCATTGAGCTGCGCCATGTGCGCACCCCCCTCGTGCAGCAAATCAGCACTAAATTCAGCCGGCGTATACGTTGGGTGATAACTGGTTTTTATCGCGGTATCGATGTAGTGGTCGTAGGCGTTGAGAAACGATAGCCCCTCGCCGACGGAGGGCGCAGCTAGCATAGCCACCACCAGCAGACTGCTGGACTCGTAATGGAAATCCTGCCCCATCGACAGCCCCATGAACGGGTTGTCGGTAACCTCCGCTGCACGCTCGAATAACTGTGCTACCCGTTCGACCGGCAGTGGCCGGTCGTATTCCTCACTATTATTAAAATCGATCTGGCAGTGTTCAAAAATGGGACCGGGATTCACTTCCCTGTCCATCAAATAATCCCGAACATAAGCCGCAAAGCGCGGTGACAGACTGGGAGCGAATGCAGGCTCCCGACCTGGGCTGGATGTGCCCTTAGTCCCCGCGGACAACTTGGGCATAGTAAGCCCCTAACGCATCCATCGCCGGTGCCTCAAGGTTTTTCACAACGTTAGCCATTAGTGGATGGTAACGTGCTCCCCGCTTGAACCCCATCAACTGGTTTGCAATGTAGGGGGCACTTTGGCCGGCAAGAACTGGCCATTCAGTCGCCACCGGATGTCCCTGCATACCATGGCAGGCATGACAATAGCCGGCCCTGTTTCGTCCCTCTTCTACGAGAGACGGATCGCCATTGGCCGACGTCACCAGAGGCTGCTCAGAAAACCACTGTGCCAACTCCGTAATGTCATCATCACTGAGCTGAGCTGCAATGGGATTCATGATCGGATTATTCCTCGCGCCACTCCGGAAAGCCCTCAGCTGTAACGCCAGGTAAGGCGCATTTTGCCCACCGAGGTTGGCATAGCTAGGATCAATGCCAACTCCGTTTTTGCCATGGCAAGCGGCGCAGGTCGCGAGCGCCGCAGGCTCCTCTGCCGCGACCAGACCAGGCCCACCCACAAACAGTGCAAGCCCAAGGCACAAACGACTCAGAAGGTTCGAATTCACCATAAGATCTCTCCTCAATCCGATAGTTGCGCTATGTCGGCCAATACCGCTGCACGCGTGTGTTCAATTTCCTGAAGCGGCGATTGACGCAATCTGCCCACCTCCTCAGCGGTGTAGGGCAGATATTCCCCGTTAACCAAACTACTGCTTGAAAAAGTCTCAATACACCAATTCAATACTTCCGCTAATTGCGCGTCATCTAACTTGGAGGTCGCAGAACCGGGCACCTGCACCATAAACTCCCGGCCGCGCTGCGAGCGCAGAAACACGCCCATCATCCCCTTAAGCGGCGGTACCGCATTGACCCCAGAGCCATCCGGCGTGTGGCACCCCTGACAAAACATTTGATAGTGATACCGCGCCCGATCCTCATTGATATCAGCCTGAGTGCCCGACACCACGCTGCCAGTAAAGAAGAAGGACAATATCGCGCTCAGCGTGACGACGAGACGTTTCACAGCGAGTGACCTATTCCTCAAAGGCAACACCAACAACCACCGCGGTCGAGCAATGGTAGGTGGCACTCGCCGTGCCCAGGCACCAATTGATGTCATTGGTTTTGTCAGGCCGGTAGGGAGGACGGTCACCCTCATCCCGCTGACAGAGGCAGGCTCCGCAAGTTGATTTACCGCAACAGTCATTATAGGAGATGACATAGTTTCGTCCGTCTGCCGGGTTGTGGCAGGTGCCTATCCATGTCACGGGCGACATCTCTGTACCCGGAGGGCAAGTATTGGCACTGCCCCCACAACAGCTACACAGAAAGCCATCGATTGCACAGTACCGCCAGTAGTCACAGTCTGTATCGCTCCCCTCCTCTACAGGTCGCGGAGTCCCGCCCTCTGCTCGCGCCACGGGCAATAGAGGCACGGCAGTGGCACCGACAAGGACGCCCCCGAGGCTTTTGAGCATCCCTCGTCTCGAGGCAGTCTGCGCTGCGGCGCGCGCGCGACGCTCCAACAATTTATCGATAAGTGACATCATGATTTAACCTCCACGAAGCGCTCTTCATCACGTTTATTCATATATTCCTGGATAGATGCCACGTTGCGCTCCTTTGCTTCAAAGAGGGAGTCAAGGTGCTCTCTGGAATTCACGATTCCCATCGAGGCTACACGCTGAGTTTCATCGATCAGCACCGCATAAGGTAGTTTCGACACGCCGTAGCTTTTACCTACAAGCTCACTCACCACGTAGGGCAGTTCTATGCTCTTGCGGCTCACATAGCCCTGATGATCCTGCTCATCGCCATCGCTAACCAACACAACATCAACCCAGTGAGATTCGGCCTCGGCGGCCGCCATCAACGCCGGCGTTAACTCACCGCATACGGGGCAGTCTGGGGAGAGGAAAAACAACAGCTGGGATCGACCTGAAGGCGGCGCTATCGATATTCGACTTCCGTCCAAGGCAAGCGCCTCAAGAGAGGGCGCCTGCTGCCCTACTTCAAGCGTTCGATTGACCATCAGGGCACCCGCTGGTGCCACCCGCTCATAAAGCACACCTATCTGTCGCAGCAGTGCGTAGTTCATGACTGCAAGGAGAACAACAGCGATCCATAGAAGGATGTTTGACGCAGCAAGCAAAGTCATGGATTCACTCCACGCAACCAACGCTGTCGATTCTGTATCAACTGATCAGCGGCTGCATACATGCATAGCAGGGCCAACGAGAGGCTCATTGCCAGTGCAGTCGTTTCCAGTCGCCCCGGCAGTACTCCCGCGGTTGCCCAGAATGCACCAGCGGCCAGCAACACATTGCGCCAGACAAGCTCCGGGCTGATGCGGGTATCCGATGCGGGTCCGCTGCAGCCGCATCGAAGATTGACGTTACCCTGCCTCAACTGCCAACCCATGGCGCCCGCATAAGCAATGAGAATCGCACCAGAGGCGAGCAAACCAACCCCACGGGAGAGAGGTAACAAAACAAGGGCCGCAACCGCCATCTCCGCGCAAGCGATGAGTCGAACCCCACCAGCAGCTCGAGCTGAACCAAGCACCGCCGCGACAGTCTCTTGATAAGCTTCTGGAGAGCGCCACTTCGACGCCCCGGCATGGGCGAACAGGGCGGCCATAAAAAAACTGATCGCCCCCGCCAACAGGTCAGTCACCAAAGATTCGATGAGCACGACTATTTGGCTCCCCACAGAAATAGTGGAGTTTCCTGTCCGAAGCCCGTGATTTTACGGACGAACTCACCCGACAATCCGTCATAAAGCTCAACGCTCATATCGACTGGGTTCGTCACCAAAACCTTGGGCTCCTGCCCACGACCCACTGCAAAACTGAGCCCCCACTCCTGTAGGGGAATCCGCAGAACCCGACGTCTCGAATTGGGATCGAAGACCCAGATTTCTGCACCACCCGCGTTGTGCATACCGTCGACCCCATTCGCCTCGGGATTCATCAGAAAATAAATACGCCCGAGGTCATCTTCCCCATCAATCTCAATACCCGAAGGGGCCCACGTAGATTCGTCAGGACCGATAAGCGGCCAGGGCGCCATCGGGGTGGCAGTAGAGCCATTCATCGCAACTGGGTGGACCGTACCATCAAAGCCCGGGAAGTAGGCGATGCCATCCACGATGGGAGGGCGCTCAAAGACAGGAGAGTCATCAGAGTCGAAGAAAGCGTCGCTGAAGTTGCGGTCTTTCTCCGATCCATCCTCGTTAAGCGTTACCGTCAGCATGCGACCGTCAGCACAGATAGCACTAAACGCCATATCTTTGTTGGGGTAAATGAAACTACATCCCGGGGTTGGTATCTCTCGGATGACTTCTCTCGCGTCTAGATCCACCAACGATACCGACGTGGAGGGACTGAGATTAAAGATCGCCAACCACCTGTCGTTATTCAGCGTTTGAAGCACTACCCGCTCCGGCATCCCCATAAACCGCTTGCCGGCGGGTAGAACAACCTCGTCGACTGGCGACAGGTTAACCGTATCCCAGATCGTGAGGACGTCGATCCGATCACCCCGAGTGCCTCGGGTGTGAAAGGTCTCCACCGACATGATCTCACCGCGAGATGGCACCTGGAGGATAGCGCCCATTAGAACGTTATTAAAAAGGCCCTTCACCTGATCACCCAGCGAGTCCTGACTGCTGTCAATCACGTACACCTTGCCATCGGACATGTGGAAGAAAGCTGCGTCATGGACCAAAAACCAGTCCGGGGGATACCGCTCCGGCAAGGTTTCAATGACTCCGGTCGGCTCCACCGGCAGCGGCGGCGGTCTATCCTGAGCCAAGACCCCTAGGGACGCGAAAGACACCACCAAGCCGAGTAAGAATTTATCGAGCATCATCAACCAATCCCCCGTTTATTAACCTTTGGCGATCTGCATAGTCTGAATGTTGGTGTACTCCACCAGACCATAGCGACCAAACTCCACACCAACTCCCGACTGCTTAACCCCGCCAAAGGGTGCATCAGGCTGGATCATCGCGTGATTGTTCACCCAGGCGGTGCCGCACTCCATTCTCGCCGCCAGTGCTTGCGCCTTTTCAAGATCGCTGGACCATACCGATCCACCCAGGCCGACGGACACGGCATTGGCTCGCTGCAAGGCATCTTCGACATCGCTAAATTTGATGATCGGTAAGATAGGGCCAAAGGGTTCCTCTTGCACCAATCGGCTCTCCTCGGGAATATCCTTAACGATAGTCACCGGGAAAAAATAGCCCGGGCGATCGAGCGGACTGCCGCCGGTCATAAAGGTTGCCCCATCAGCCTTGGCCGCTTCTGCCAAGGCACAAACCTTATCGAACTGCATTTTGTTTTGTATGGGTCCAAAGTCCGGGCTCTCTGATGCCGGGCCGGTGCTGACGCTTGCGGCGATCCCCGCGAGGGCAGCACACATCTCGTCATAAATATCTTCATGAACGTAGAGACGCTTTAACGCCGCACAGGTCTGGCCGTTATTGATCATGGCCGTCGCGAAAATCTTTCCAGCGGCCTCCTCAATATTGGTATCGGGCAGAACGATTGCCGCGTCATTACCACCGAGCTCCAGCGTCAGTCGTTTGAGGTTACCGGCAGCGGACTCCATGATCCGTTTTCCGGTGGCCGTAGAGCCCGTAAATACAATCTTATCGATACCCGGATGGGCAGAGATGCCCGCGCCAATGTCACCGCTACCCGTCACTACATTCAGCACACCCGGCGGTAACAGGTCGTTGATAAGGTGCATGGCCTTGAGTACTGTCAGCGGCGTATATTCGCTGGGCTTAGCCACCACAGTGCAGCCCGCCAAGAGGCCGGGGATAATATGCCAACAGGTGATCAAAAGCGGATAGTTCCATGGGGTGATAGAACCAACCACGCCCACAGGCTTACGATGCACCTCGATACGAGCTTCGTCGTTATCCTGTATGACATCGACCGGCAAATCGAGACTGGCCGTGTAGCGAATCCACGCGAGACATCCCCCCATCTCAAACATAGCACCCAGCCCGGCAAAACCCTCCATGGGCTTGCCCTGCTCGCTGCTAAGTAGTGCGCCCAACTCCGGCAGGTTTTCCTCGATGCGATCCGCTACTTTCAAAATAATCGCGCGGCGGTCATCCATGCTGAGGGCAGCCCAAGCCGGCTGAGCTGCTTTGGCGGCAGCTACCGCATCATCTAAATGGCCAGAGGTGGCCTTTGGCACAGATGCGATAACCTCTTCGGTTGCTGGATTGAGCACATCAAAGGACTCGTCAGCTGATACCGCCTGACCGTTGATAAGCATGTGATAGTCAGTCATGTGACCCCCATTTCTCGTTATTCTTGCGTAATTCAGGCCTCGCGCAAACTGTTACCGCAAGACCTTGCTCGTTAATTCCTGCTTGCCCCCCGGGCGAAACCTCAGGCAACTACGCGCCGTGACATACGCACTTAGGTAACGCGTTACCCAGTCTAGCGGGCCTGCTCACCGCTGAAAACCCCGCTGGATCTCTTTTCAGAGAGTTCAATTTCTACTTCAAAACGATCCCGCTTACCCTGAGGGCGCCGATTCCCCGAATTCCGCCCGCCATAGTAGAGCCTGATAGTTATCCCGATCTGTTGCTGCCCTCGCGCTCGCATCAAGCTTTGACACCACAATCATGACCGCAAAAGCCAGCGGCATGGTGAAAAGCGCCGGGTAGTCATAGGGGAACAGTGCCTCGGAATTTCCAAGCACCGACACCCAAACCTGCGGTCCAAGCACGATTAAGACGATCGATGTACTGAGACCCACCAGAGCCCCCCAGATAGCGCCTCGGGTGGTGAAGCCACCCCAAAATAGCGACAGCAGTAACATGGGGAAGGTCACTGATGCGGAGACCACCATGGGAATCGTTGCAATAAAAGCAACGTTTTCGTGTTGGAAAGCGATACCCAAAAGCACCGCAGCAAGGCCGATCAAAAACACACTTATGCGGGTTAGCCGGAGCTCGGTTTTAGGATCGGGCTCGCCCTGCTTGAGCACTTCGGCGTAAACATCATGGGATATCGCCGCCGCGCCAGATAAGGTAAGGCCCGCAACCACCGCCAAAATGGTGGCAAAGCAGACTGCCGACATGAATCCCGTCAGCACGTCACCGCCGACAGCGGTAGCGATGTGGATGGCGGCCATGTTACTTCCGCCAATCAGGCGGCCACTTTCATCGAAAAATTCGGGAGCGTTGTAAACAAACGCGATGGCACCGAAACCCAAAACCAACAGGGCGATGTAGAAATAGCCGATAAAGAGCGAAGCGTAGTAGGCGGACAGCTTGGCCTGTCGCATATCTGGCACCGTAAACAGGCGCATTAAAATGTGGGGCAACCCTACCGTGCCGAACAGCATCGACACCTGTATGGTCAGTATCTGAACCGGATCTTTAAAGATGACCCCCGACGAGAGGATGGCCTCACCCTTCGGGTGGTTTAGGGTTGCCTGCTCCAACAAGCCCGAAAAACTAAAATCGAGCCTTGCCAGTAGCAGGAAGGCGATGAGGGTCACGCCGGTTAACAGCAGAATGGCTTTGATAATTTGCACCCATGTCGTCGCAAGCATGCCCCCGAATGCCACGTAGCCCAGTACCAGACCGCTCACGATGATCAACGCGAGCTCGTAGGGAAGACCAAAAAGCAACTGAATTAATTTGCCCGCGCCAACCATCTGAGCAATCAAATACATGACTACGACAACGATTGTGCTGAAGGCAGTCACCAGCCGGATGGGGTTTCTTTCAAGGCGCTGGGAAATGACGTCAATGAAAGTGAAACTACCGAGGTTCCGAACTCGCTTGGCAAACAAGAACATGAGAACAGGCCAAGCCCCGAAGGCACCCAGCGACAAAATCAAACCATCGAAACCACCGATAAACATCAGTCCGGTGATGCCCAAAAAAGACGCGGCAGACATAAAGTCACCCGCAATCGCCATGCCGTTTTGAGCGCCCGTTATTTGGCCACCGGCATTGTAGAACACAGAACTTGTCGTGGTGGCCCGCGAGGCGCGCCAAGTGATGAATAGGGTTGCCACCACAAAGATTAAAAACATGATGATGGCAGTTTGATTGACTGGCTGGCGAGTGACCTCGCCCTCAATCGCCCCCGCAGCCAGCGCTGAGTGCGCCTGCAAGGAGCACATCCAGATGAGGAAGCTATTCCGAAGCAGGTGCCTCATGACCGCTCTCCCTGTCTCGAGAGCCACAGGAACACTGATTCAAGCGCAATAAAAATAAGGATCAAGCTGATAAACATCAGAAGTGAACCGGTGATATGGCTGGCCCCAAGGCGATCTGCGAGAAAGTTTCCCCAGACTGTCCAATTCAGGGAAAAAGAAAAGTAGAGACAGAGATGAAGTCCCGTGAAAAAAAAGCGGCGACGGGTTCGCTGTTTAAGCTCAGCTTCTGTTACGTTCACTGCCTGCCCTCCCCCATTTTTGTTTTTATATCAGCACCGCGCCAGATACCCTTGCGGCTTTTCAGTTTCCAGCCCATCGCTTGTCGAAGTCAACTACCACCCTATCACTCAGTGGATGCGCCTGACAGGTAAGAATCATGCCGCTGCGGATCTCCTCATCGGTAAGGCCTCGCTGAATATCCATCTCGACCTCACCCTCAACCAGCAGTGCCCTGCAGGTAGAACAAACTCCCCCTTTACAGGCATAGGGCAGGTCCAGCCCTACATTGAGACCGGCATCCAACAAATTTTCTCCCGCTGCGGCTACATCAACCGTATTTGAGCGGCCGTCGCTAATCATCGTGACCTTCGCCAGCAGTTCTGAGTGGGTCTGGGAGCGTGCGTGATGCTTGGCCACCCGAGTCTCCGCGTCTTCAGCCGAGCTGCCAAACAACTCATAAAGAATCGCAGCCTCATCGATGCCCAACCCGGTCAGACCGCGGGACACTTCCGAAATCATCGACTCAGGCCCGCACAGCATGAAACGGTCAAAGCGATTCAGGTCCAGCATACTCTGGTGAAGTTGCGCCCCCTTCTTGTTGTCGATACGTCCATTCAGCAGTGGCGACTCCTGTTCCTCTCGGCTGAGTATGTTGATCCACTGGAAACGGGCCATGTACTTGTTTTTCAGGAAGGCAAGCTTTTGCCTGAACATAATTGTGGCCGTGCGTTGGTTCCCGTAGATGAGCGTTACGGTGCTCTCGGGTTCCTCACTCAACACACTCCGCATCAGACCCATCATCGGGGTGATCCCCGATCCGGCCGCTATAAAAAGATAATTGCGTTTGACTTCGCTGTTTAGATCGAGACAGAAATTGCCCTGGGGAGGCATGACGTCAAGCTCAGCCCCCTCAACCAATTGATCATTCACATAATTTGAAAAGACGCCACCCTCGACACGCTTCACCGCTACCTCGAGGGCATCACTGCCCGCTGGAACGCAGATAGAGTAAGAGCGGCTGACCAAATCCCCGTCGATCGACGCACGCAGGGTCAGGTATTGTCCCGAGCTAAACTGAAACAAGTCTCTAAGTTCACTTGGAACGGCAAAACCAACACGTACGGCAGAGTCGGTCTCTGGAGTGACATGAGATACCGTGAGTGGGCAGAAGACAGAACTATTCATAGCCTAAATCGCCTTCAATAAATCGAATGGTTCAAGGCAATCCCCACAACGATAAAGCGCCTTGCAGGCAGTGGAACCAAACTCGCTGACGATGGAAACGTCGTAACTACCGCATTGAGGACAGCTAACCTGATCCATTCGCTCTCTGGGGGCAGCCACCCCATATCGGGTGAGCTTCTCTCGAGCGGCCGCTGTCAACCACGCCGTCGTCCAGGCGGGACTCAAGCTGATGTTGACCTCTACCGAGGGATGACCCGCTGACGCCAGAACCTCCCTCGCATCCTCCTCCATGATTTGAAGAGCAGGACAGCCGATGTAGGTGGGGGTCATTGTGAGTACCACCACGCCATCCCGCACATCAACATCCTGAAGTACTCCCAGCTCATAGAGAGATATCACGGGAATTTCAGGATCCATGACCGCGTCCAGCAGGCTCCATATCTCAGGCCATTGGCTTTCCGCACGCCGCCGCCGTCGGGCGAGCTCCTCCACGGGAAGGAGTGGGATCAGATTACTCGCAGTCACCGCATCATCCCCACCAGCTCACCATTGAAGTCCAGGGTAAGCACGCTGCATAAACTGTAGCTCCGCCAACAAGAAACCCAGGTCATCGGTGTGAATACCACGCCGACCTCCCTCAACAGACCAGCCAGGACTGGGCTGACTCAAGTCAGCCTCAGCCATAACCCTCGACACGGCTGCGTGCCACTCCTCGCGTAAAAGCGTGGGATCAACGGCAACTCCATCCGCAATCAACCCAGCGGTTACCGTGTCCACCTCGAAAATTTCGTCGGTGTAACCCCACAAATCATCTACCGCTCGCTGTAGCTTGGCGTGACTTTCTTCAGTGCCGCCGCCCAAACGAAGCATCCACTCCCTGCCACGCCTGACGTGATAGGTCGATTCCTTTTCAGCCTTGGCGCCAATAGCCGCAAGACGCGGATCCTTGCTCGCTTTTAGCTGCTCCATAAAAAGCAGGGCGTAACTGTCGAAGAGAAACTGCCTGGCAATCGTGAACGCAAAGTCGCCTCGGGGTAACTCACAGATAAGTAGGTTGGTGAAATCACGCACATCACGGGTGTACGCGAACGTGTCTTCAGTAGCATCTCCCCCTTGAAGTTCAGCAGCGTACTGATAAAACAATCGTGCTCGGCCAATAAAATCCAGTGCCACGTTGGTAAGCGCGATGTCTTCCTCAAGAAAAGGCGCACGACTTGTCCACTCTGAAAGCCTGTGGCCAAGAATCAGCGCATCGTCACCGAGCCGAAGACAATAGGTAAGAAGGGAATCATTAGCGGTCATAAGCTATCGATACCTTCAGGTAAGTCATACATCGCTGCATGCCGATACGGCTTGTCATCGAGGGGATCGTAAAAACTATCGCAATCGGATTCCTGCGACGCCGTAATGTCCCCTGCCGCAACCACCCACAGGCTTACGCCCTCACCGCGGCGGGTATACACATCGCGCGCATATTCAAGCGCCTGCTCAGGGTCGTCAGCATGAAGACTACCCACGTGCTTGTGGTCCAGACCCCGGCGGGAGCGGACGAACACCTCGTATAGCTTTGATTGTTCAGACATTACCCCATCCAACCTCAGGCAACATCAACCGTCGGTTTGCCACGCTTTGCGTCGTACGCCGCCATCGCTTCACGAACCCAGGCTCCCTCCTCGTGCGCCTTTACGTGATGTGCAAGGCGCTGACGGTTGCATGGTCCGTTACCGTTGATCACCCGCTCAAATTCAGCCCAATCGATCTCGCCAAAGTCGTAGTGACCCCGCGACTCATTCCACACCAAATCCGGATCAGGAACCTCAAGGCCGATGGCGAGCGCCTGTTGCACCGCCTGATCCACGTACTGCTGACGCAAATCATCATTGCTGCGGCGCTTTATTTTCCATTTCATGGATTGGGCCGAGTGAGCCGACTCTCCATCGTGAGGGCCAAACATCATCAGTGAAGGCCACCACCATCGATTGAGCGCGTCCTGCGCCATTCCCCTCTGCTGTTCGTTGCCCTGCATCAGCGTCATCATGATGTTATAGCCCTGACGCTGGTGAAAACTCTCTTCCTTACAAATGCGGACCATCGCCCGCGCGTAGGGGCCGTAGGACGTGTTTTGCAGTGACACCTGATTAACGATAGCTGCGCTATCGACCAACCAGCCAATGGCACCAACGTCTGCCCAGGTCAACGAGGGATAGTTAAAGATAGAAGCGTACTTGCTCGCCCCGGTATGCAGACGCTCTATAAGCTCCTCGCGTGTGATCCCAAGGGTCTCCGCTGCGGCATAGAGGTAGAGTCCATGCCCTGCCTCGTCCTGCACTTTGGCCAAGAGAATAGCTTTGCGCTCGAGCGAGGGAGCTCTGGTGATCCAGTTACCCTCAGGCTGCTCACCAATCACCTCCGAATGAGCGTGCTGGGAGATCTGCCTGATGAGATTCTGCCTGTATTTTTCAGGCATCCAGTCCTTGGGCTCGATCTTCTCTTCGGCGTCGATCCGCGCCTGAAATCGCTCCTCACTTGGCATGGAAACTACTTTATCTGACATAACACTCTCCGGTTACCCGTTACTGCTTCTAAAAATGACCTTGAAGTAAAGCGCTTCTTAAATCCAAGCTCGAACCCAAACATCAATTCAAACTTCAGTGCTTTACCGATCTAATTTCAACCAAGACACCAGTCCGCACTGCGACCGTTTTAACCTAAGTGACTGACATCAACTTCCCGACTCATCAACCAACTGGCCACCAATCGTAGTGGAATTTCCTCTGAACTCTGCAATAACTTCCTGCGCCTGATTAACAACCTGCGCGTCATACACGCCGGTTCTTTTGCCCTGATGAACAACCCGGGCTCTGGCAGTCAGAACGTCTCCCTCTTTGGCCGACTTAATAAAATCGATTCGCGCACCGGCAGCCACTGTCATCTGATTACGACTGTTACAAGCGAAGGCAAAGGCACTATCTGCAAGCGTAAAGATAAACCCTCCATGGCAGATTCCATGTCCATTCACCATCTCTTGCCGTACCGGCATGGTGATTTCCGCAAAGCCCTGGGCAACATCAACCAATTCCATACCGAGACCCTGTGTCGCGTGATCACCTGACCACATTGCCTCCGCCGCCCGTCGCGCCAGCTCATCTGCAGAGCCACTCATCGTCCCTTGTACTCCGGCTTGCGCTTTTCGAGAAACGCCTTGACGCCCTCGGCGTAATCTTCCGTGAACCCTGCAGTTCGCATCAGCGACTTCTCAAGTTCCAGTTGATCATTGAGAGAATTTGTCATGGATGCGGCAAACGCTTTCTTGGTGAACGCAAAACCCAGCGTAGGCTGCGTCGCAAGATGGACAGCGAGTGTCATCACCGTATTCATCAAGGCGTCATCGTCGACAACCTCCCAAATCAATCCCCAGTCTTTAGCTTGCTCCGCCGATATCTTGGGCATCAGCATCGCCATACCCTTCGCTCGCGCCATGCCGACAAGTCTCGGTAAATGCCACGTGCCGCCGGAATCCGGAATCAAGCCCAACATGGCGAAAGACTCGACGAATTTAGCCGATCTCGCCGCGAACACCAGGTCACAGGCGAGCGCGATATTGGCGCCCGCGCCGGCAGCGACGCCGTTGACCGCGCAGATCACCGGCTTTTCCATCTCGGTAATCCGCTTAATTAGTGGGTTGTAAAACTTTTCAACCGAATCACCAAGATCAATTCGCTCTCCGGGAGCCACATTGCGATCGTTCAAATCCTGCCCAGCGCAAAAGCCGCGACCCGCACCTGTAATAACAACCGCTCTGATCTCTGCGTCTTCGGCTGCCAACGTAAGCGCCTCGGCGACCTCTCCGTGCATCGCGGCGGTGAAGCTATTTAAGCTATCGGGCCTGTTTAGCGTGAGGCAGGCCACCCCCTGGTCCACCACGTACAGGATGTGTTGATAGGACACTCTTAGGCCTCCCGTCGCTCTACAAGCGTCAAAATATCGTAGAGCGCGACGGGGGCTCCCTCCTGATTGGTCACCTCAACGGCCCACACCACAACACCGTTTGGCTTCTCATCCCCGCGAGGCGCCTTTTTTATTTTTCGCTTCACCGTCAGCTTGCACTGAATCGTTGTCCCCGCCGGCACCGGCTCAACAAAACGCAAACCCTCTAATCCGTAGTTCGCAATCACTGGTCCCGGAGCAGGATCGACAAACATGCCCGCCGCTGCCGAAATGACAAAGTAACCGTGCGCTACCCGTTGACCAAAAAAGGAATCCTTGGCGGCAAGCTCATCAAAGTGCGCGTAAAAATGATCACCGCTGACACAACCGAAATTGACAATATCGGCTTCGGTAACTGTACGACGATGGGTAATCAACGTCTCGCCGATCTGCAACTCCTCAAAGTATTTCTTGAAGGGATGAACAGGGTCGGTAATTTCTTTGGCGCCACGATGGTACTCGCGGGTTATGGCGGTCAACGTCGTGGGTGACCCCTGAATCGCTGTCCGCTGCATGTAGTGCTTTATTGCCCTCACCCCGCCAAGCTCCTCTCCTCCACCGGCTCGACCCGGACCGCCGTGAATAAGGTTTGCCAATGGGGAGCCATGCCCTGTGGACTCTTTGGCGCAGTCTCTATTGATGACCAACATCCGCCCGTGCCAGGCCGCAGCGCCCAAGATAAGCGCCCTCGCCTCAGCGTCGTCTGCAGTAAAGACCGACGCCACCAGAGATCCTTTGCCCAAGCGCACGATCTCGACCGCCTCACCCAATGAGTGATATGGCATGACAGTTGCCACCGGCCCAAAGGCCTCCACGGCGTGGACCTTCACGGCTTTCAGGGGATTGTCACAGCGCAACAACGTCGGCGGGTAGAAGCATCCTGCATTGGTATCGAGTCCCGCGAGGGACATGTCGAGATCTCCGCCCGCCACCATTGAGGCCTCCTCGCACAGCTCCAACACCCGCGCGTGAACATCCTCCGCCTGAGCGGTGCTGACCAGAGCACCCAGTCGGACCTCTTCAAGTGCCGGGTCTCCCGCCTGCACGGTAGCGAGGCGGGCGGCGATAGCGTCGACCACAGCGTCGGTTAATTCAGCGGGCACAATGACCCTGCGTATGGCAGTACATTTCTGCCCGGCTTTGGAGGTCATCTCCCGAACCACTTCTTTAACGAAAAGATGAAACTCCTCGTCACCGGGATGGACTGACTGACCCAGAATGGCGCTGTTTAATGAATCGGCCTCCATGGTGAACGGGACGCTATTGGCCAGCAGCGTGGGGTGGTTCTTTAAACTGCGGCCGGTCTCTGCAGAGCCAGTGAAGGTGACAACATCCTGCTCGCCAAGATGCTCAAACATGTCGGCAATGCTTCCGCAAACAAGCTGGATTGCCCCCTCAGGGAGAAGCCCGATGCGAATAATTTCATCCACCAATGCCTTCGTCAGGTAGGCGGTCGGCGTTGCCGGCTTGATAATGACGGGCATGCCCGCCGCCAGGCTGGGGGCCACCTTCTCCAACATGCCCCAGACCGGGAAGTTGTAGGCATTGATGTGGACCGCAACGCCGGGCTTTGGCGTCAAAATGTGTCGCCCCACAAAGGTGCCATCCCGAGAAAGCCCTTCCATATCGCCTTCGACGAGAACCGTATCGTTTGGAAATTCCCGGGTGACAAGACTAGCGTAGCTAAAGACGGTGCCGATGCCGCCCTCTATATCGGGCCAGGCATCAGCTCGCGTAGTACCGGTCTTGAAAGACAGCTCATAAAAGACATCTTTCATAGCCATCAGTTGCTTCGCGGTCTCTTTCAACGCGATAGCACGTTCGTGGAAGGTCATGGCACGAAGGGCTACTCCCCCTACCTGCCGGCCGTACTCCACCACCTTGAGCATATCGATACCGGAGGCATCCACAGTACACACGGGCTCACCCCGGACGGCATCAACGACTGCCCTGCCGTCACCCTCGCCAACGGTCCACTTTCCTAAAACGTAACTCTCAAGCTTGGTCACTGATCGCGGCCTCTAGGCTTCGTATGGTCGATATGATACACAATTTCTTTATTTACAGAAAGTTCTGTAATATGTTGCGAGGAGGGTATTTGAGGATAAGCTAGCAGACGAAAATTAGCGCCCAGAGGCGCCTTCTCGGAGAACACTATGATGTTAACGACACCGCCCAGCAGGCCACGACCACGAGCAAAACACGGGAATATTGTCCTGCCAGCGCCGTTTTTGATGTTGGCGTTGATGCTTGCCGCCGGCTGCGACCAGTCAGACCCACAGCCACTCAGCGAGGAGAAGCCCGTGAAGCAGGCCCCTGTCATCGTGCACCAAACCCCCGGCACGCCAAATAGTAGCCCCCATAACGCGTTCATTACCGAAGGGGAAATACCTCCACTGGGCTCGGGCTCACTAGATGGAATGCGGATCGGCATCAAAGACAACGTCCACGTCGCCGGCCTCCCCAACACGGCCGGGACCGGCGCCCTAGACGGATTCATCCCCACCGATGACGCGGCGCTGGTGTCTCGATTGAGGCAAGCAGGCGCCATTATTGCTGGCAAGAACAACCTCCACGAACTGGCTTACGGGATCACAAGCGCTAACGGTGCCTATGGCATCGTTCAAAATGCCTACGATCCCACGCTGATTGCAGGTGGCAGCTCTGGGGGTACCGCGGTTGCGGTCGCTTTAGGTCTTGTCGATGCGGGTATAGGAACCGACACCGGGGGCTCGGTCCGTATCCCCGCCGCCCTGAACGGCATTGTGGGTTTTCGCCCCACCATCGGCAGATACCCCAACGACGGGATGACCCTGATCTCAACGACCAGGGATACGGCGGGACCCATTACCAATACTGTCGCCGATGCTGCCCTTTTGGATGCCGTGCTTTCAGCCTCTGATTCGGGAGAGCTCATTACACCCGATCTGGATGGCTTGCGCTTGGGCGTTCCGAACACTTTTTTCTATGAGGATTTGAGCCCCCGGGTAGCTGCCGCCATGCAACGATCGCTGGAGGCTTTGGCTGCTGCCGGTGTCGAGCTGATCGAAGCTGACATTGAAAATCTAAGTGCCCTCAATGCCGCTGCGGGCTTCCCGATTGTGCTCTACGAAACCAACCTGTTACTGCGCGACTACATGGCCGCCCACCGACCAGACCTTAGCGTCGAGAGCTTCCTTGACTCTATAGCTAGCCCGGATGTTAGAGCGGTCGTTGGTGATGCGCTCTCCGGTGTCATTGATGAACCAACCTATCAAGCTGCAATCAACGAACATCGACCGGCGCTTCGAGCGGCTTATCAAGCGTATTTTGATCTGCACGACGTATCAGCCGTCATTTTTCCGACGACCCCGATAGAAGCTCAACCCATCGAGGGCAATCTTGAAATGGTCAGTCTCAACGGCGAAAAGGTACCCACCTTTCCCACCTACATCCGCAACACCGATCCCGGGTCAAATGCGGGGATACCAGGGATTAGCTTACCCGCGCTCGTGATGGAATCTGGCCCGCCTGTTGGATTGGAACTTGACGGGCCTTTAAACAGCGACCGAAACCTGCTGGCAATTGCCTTAGCGATAGAGACCCTGTTCGAGCTGGCGCGCGCCCCCTAGATACCTCTGGCTTTAGCTTACGCAGAGACTCGACCCCATTTAGTTAACATGTTACCTTTTTTTGGGAGTGAGTCAGTCGGCTCCTAACAAGGTGTATCAACATGCAATTTCACCTCGATGGATTTCGTCCCGGGGATCCGCGGGAGCATCGACCCAGCCCCGCAGCAGAGCAAAGTCAGGCTCTGCCAACAGAAACCGATGTACTCATCATTGGCTGTGGTCCGGCTGGGCTGATGCTCGCGGCCCAGCTCGCCGCGATAGGCGGCATTTCAGTCATTATTGTGGACGAAAAGCCGGGGCCCATTGAGTTGGGGCAAGCCGATGGGGTCTCCGGTCGTTCAATCGAAATCTTTCAGGCGCTTGGCTTTGAAGAGAGGGTGTTAAAAGAGGCCTACTTCCTGCAAGCAATCACCTTTTGGGGCAGTGATCACGACCAACCGGATACGCTGATTCGACGGTATAAGAAGCCCGATGGGCGCACCGTTTTCTCGCCGTTTCCTCACGTTGTTCTAAATCAGGCTCGGATACACGATTTCTTGTTAGAGTCCATGGCGCAGTCATCGAGCCGGCTTCTGCCCCACTACGGCTACAGGTTGACTGACCTGCAGCTGCTACCGACCCCCTCAGACACCTCGCACCCTGTTGAAGCCACTCTGGAAGCAATGGGCGACACAGGTGACACAACTTCCTCAACCCTTCGCGCCAAGTATGTCGTCGGTTGTGACGGCGCGAGAAGTGCGGTGCGTCAGCATCTGGGGATTGCTCTTGAGGGAGAGGCGGCCAATAAAGCCTGGGGGGTTATGGACCTGCTGGCGGTCACCAACTTCCCTGATATCAGGATGAAATCGATTGTCCAGTCTGCCACCAACGGCAACATCATGATTATCCCCCGCGAGGGCGGCCACCTTATGAGAGTCTATGTAGAGCTCGAGGAGTTAGCGGACGGCTCCCGTCTGATTCGGGACAGCATCGACGCCGAACAACTCATTACTAGAATACAGCAGGTCCTTACGCCATTTTCCTTTGATGTGAGGGAGATCGTCTGGTGGTCGGTTTATGAAGTGGGTCAGCGACTCGCCCCGCATTTTGACTCGAGACACATATCAGAGGATCAGCGTACCCATCCTCGCGCCTTTATTGCTGGCGATGCCTGTCACACCCACAGCCCCAAGGCAGGTCAGGGCATGAATGTGTCGATGCACGACAGCTTTAATCTTGGCTGGAAGCTCGCCGCGGTGTTGCGCCAACAGAGCCCTGCCACGATTCTTGGGACCTATTCTGATGAGCGGCAGGCGATCGCGCAGGAATTGATCGATTTCGATCGTGAGCTGGCGACCCTCTTCTCCGAGACAGACAGCGAGACCGCGACAGAGCACGAGGGTTCAGCCCTGCAGAAGGCTTTAATCCGCGCTGACGGCTACGTATCGGGAACCCAGAGTACCTATCCGCCTTCCATCATTGTTGCGTCAGACTCAATTAACCAACGCCTATCCAGCCTCACACTTGGACAGCGATTGCCGCCGGCACCTGTATTACGGCTGGCCGACGCTCGGCCCATGCAACTCAGCGAAGCGCTTGCCGCAGATGGCCGTTGGCGGTTGATTCTTTTCGCTGATGCCAAGCACTCATCCAACGCTGACTCAAAAATCCATGGCTTATCAACCTGGCTAGGAGCCGCCGCTGAGTCCCCGATTATGTCCGCCACGCCGAATGCAGATGATATCGACTCGGTCATCGAGCTACTCGTTGTGTTGCAGTGCGGCTATGAAGATATCGAGTTCACCGATTTACCGGCACTATGGTGGCCTCACAAAGGCAAACTCAAATTACGTGACTACGACAAGGTCTTTTGTCCAACCCCCGACCGAGATCATCCTTTCGATTATTACGGTGTGGATCGTGAGGCTGGATGCGCTCTGATTGTTCGTCCCGACCAACATGTGGCTGGATGCTTTTCTCTTGACGACAAGGAAGGCATCCGCCAGTTTTTTGCGTCTGTGTTACGCCCGCGTCAATGACAAGTGGGCGATTCGGCCAGCAGTGGCGTTAGACCTGACGCTACTCCAGCGGAATGACCGTCTGGCTGACAGCTAACGTCTCTATGTCCTCTCGCTCAAATGGCACGGGTTTGTATTTGAATTGCTGGTAGAGGTCAAACTGGTCATCAAAATGTGCGCCTGGTACGCCGGAGGACAACCGGTGTCCCCCCTGCCCACCAGGAATGACATCGCGGGCTTCGATTCCCTCTCCGGTTGCCACGAAGAAGTTGTTCTCACTGCCCCGGTTTTGGTAGCCCGGCAAACTCAGCACGCTGTTGCTGTCGGCCTGCGGAATGCCCCGGAAATTAAACGGCGTCCATTCCATGGGGGCCGCTGCCCGTCGCCAATCAGCCATATCAGCACCCTGCTCTCGATCGAGCTTGTCTAATGCAAGCAATAAGCTTTTTGAAACCACTGACGTTATTGACTCGCCGTTCAAAAGATCAAATTGGGGAGTTTCACCCCCGCGCACATCTTCAAGCCATTTGATCAGTGCCCGCATCGCGACCGATGTCCCCCAGGATGCTCCCAGCGGCTTGCTTGGGTAATTTGTGGCGGCGAAGCGGTAGTACTCCTCCTCACCAACATCATCCAAAAAGACCTGACGCTGTAGCTCCTCAACAAAAGCCTCCATCAAGGTGGGCGCAGGCCCATAAAACCCATCCTGATCCACACGCCAGGACTTGTCCCAGGCGACCAAAAGATCAATAGCTTCTACGACCCTCGACACACGCGCATCATCGGGATTGCCCTGCACCGAATCAATGCGAGCGTCCTCTAGCAGAGGCATTAGATAGCGATGATTCACATCCTCGAATGAGCTTCGGGTGTTGATGTCGACCACGTCGGCCACCGTTGACCCCAGCACCCCGTTCAGTTCATTGATGAGGATGTGCACTCTATCTGCAGGCGACCAGGTGTAAGACCACAGGTCCGAGCTAATCCAATCAGCGGAGGGTCTGTTGTTCCAGTTCACGATAAAACCTGAATCAGGTTGTCTCACTTTCGGGTTGTCGTCGTAGGGCCTCATGCCCTGCCAGTCCATCGATCCATCACCAATCGCGGGGAGACGGGGATCATGACCTGCAGCCCGTTGCGGATACCGGCCGCTGTGCACGTAACCAAGCTGTCCTGCGCGGTCCATGGTGTACATGTTGATGTTGGTTGTTTTACCGGCGAGTCGTTGCTCAGCTTGCTCCAGAGAATGATCGGTCGCCAGCCATACCCAGGTCATTAAGTCCTGAACCGACTGCCCTTCCCACGCGCGGGCCCTCGCCACGGCGACGCCGGCGTCGGGATCATGGGCAAGCACCATGCCGTGGACCGATCGCCTGGCAGTGACCGACACTAAGGCTCCATCCTTGACGACTATCCGCTCTTCCCAACTATTAAAATTGACCCAATTGCCGTTGTGCCAATACTGCACTTGAT
>Ga0255776_10000160_pt1 | contig 72080 bp, 69 predicted proteins | sample 071ome_19_FD_179974 | JGI IMG/M metagenome (GOLD analysis project Ga0255776, IMG submission 179974) | Coastal salt marsh microbial communities from the Groves Creek Marsh, Skidaway Island, Georgia - 071413AT metaG (version 2) | ecosystem: Environmental > Aquatic > Marine > Intertidal zone >...
CGATCCGCTGTATGAGGATGTGGGGCCAACCCCTAAGTATCTAGAATTGCGGCACGCCTTTGCTAAAGGCTTCAATAAACGCAAAGCGTCATAAAAAAGGGCCTGTAAAGGCCCTTTTTAGTTAGTTTAGTGTTACCTGTAAAATACTCCGCCTTAACTCTGCGTTGAGTAAAATTTTGGCGTCGTTTGCTATGTTCTCAATCTTGTCGGCAAACAGGATGTTGTCATCCTCGTCCAATGTAAGAACACTGCGCTCCATTAGTTCTTCAATTAGATTTCTAAATAGTGCCTTATCGAAAAACTCCGGTGCATTCAGACCATGCAAAATGGAGATGCGTTGGGCCATAAGTGAGCAGTTTTTCACCATGTCTTCTTTGTTTAGGTTACCTGACCCTGAGCGTTGCAGCAAAGCGATGGCAATATAGTAACGCTCAAGAATTTGAATAACCTGTTCCGAAAGAACCGACAATATAATGAAGTTGTTAGACGACACAGAAGGCCTAACCAAGAAGTCACCGTCCTGAGTCAGGTAGCCTTTTTCGATGCACAGGTCTAGCCAGTGATCGATGACCCCTTGTATGTCGTTTTCATTCCAGTGTAAAAACAGCTCGGCTTTCAAATAGGGGTATATCGTAGTAGCAAAGCGCACCACGTCGTCCCTTTTCATCTTGACGTTATTGATAAATAAGCAGGCCACCATCGACGGGATAGCAAACAAATGAATAACGTTGTTGCGGTAGTAAGTCAGCATGACGGCTTGAGCTTCGTCTACCCTCACAATATCACCCAGCGGGTGCTTCAAGCGCTCAACGGCGTGCATTTTTTCTGCATAATCAATCCAGTCTTTACCTTCGCCCTCAGGTAGCGTCGTCAAATGGCTGTAAGGCATATCTCGGGCCAAATCTCGATACAAATTTAGAGTTTGAGCCAAAATAGCTTCATCCATGGCTTGCTTCGGTGTGGCGAGCAAGGCTAAAGACACCATGTTGATGGGGTTGATAGCAGCAGCTTTGTTGATTTCGGTCACGACTTCGATGGCTAATTTGTTTACCGAGCCTTTTACCCAGTCTGGGCGGAAGTCTGGGCCGTGATCTTGCTGACGCCAGCCTGGATTTTCAGTTTCTAAGAAGCCATCCAGATCGATTGGGTCGCCAAACGTTAAGTAAACCTTACCGAAATTCTTTTTAAGATCTTTAAGGGTTTTAAAAATGCCGAACAGAGACTCTTTTTTCTTGGTCTTGCCGCGTAATTCACCAATATAAGTACCGCCCTCGAATACTTTCTCATATCCAATGTAGACGGGCATAAATACGATGGGCTTGCGGCTATCCCTAAGGAAGCTGCGAACCGTCATGGCAAGCATGCCAGCTTTGGGCTTTAAAGTACGCCCTGTGCGGGAACGGCCGCCCTCTACGAAGTACTCCGTGCTGTAGCCAGAAGTGAAAACTGCATGCAGGTATTCGTCAAATACGGCACTGTAGAGCGGGTTGTCTTTAAAGCTACGACGCATGAAGAACGCGCCGCCTCGGCGTAAAATGGGCCCTACGACGGGCATATTTAGATTGATGCCCGCTGCGATTTGAGGTGGTACGTAACCGTTCTTAAAGAGTACATAGGACAGAAGGAGGTAATCGATGTGGCTTCTGTGACAGGGCACGTAAATGATTTCGTTATCTTTATAAACGTCCTGCAAGCCTTTTAGGTTATGCACGGTAACGCCATTGTAGAGCTTGTTCCAAACCCAAGTGAGCAGAATATCAAGAAAGCGTATGGTGCTATGGCTTTGATTCGACGCGATTTCGTCCCCATATTTGAGGGCTAAAGCCGTGGCTTTTTCTTGGGATATACCTTTGTTGGCCATTTCCTTTTGAATGGCTTCTTTGACCATTGGCTTACGTACCAAACGGTGAACAAGCGTTCGTCGATGACTTAGGTCAGGGCCGATGACAGCAGTTCGAGTATGGCGGAAGTGAACGCGCAGCACGCGACCGAGTTTTCGAATCAGTCGCTTGCTTTCCATATCCGGGTTTTCAGCCAGCATATTGCGAACAGAGATCGATTGGCTCACATGGACAAACGTATTTCGGCCGTTTAACACAATGCTCACGAAGCGGCGAAACGGACCGGGTATAGACCAGGCGTCACCTAGCCATATCTTTAAAAAGCTTTTTTCCTTTTTAGGGTTACGACCCCAAAACACGTTCACAGGAACGATTTGAATATCGCCATCTAAATCTTGCTCGTGGGCCTCAATAAGCTTAGGGACATTGGGGTGCAAATATGGCATGTATCGGCGACTAAACAATCGGCCTTCCGGTCTGGATAAATAGACCACGCGACTGGTAAACGATTGATCCGCAATTTGCGTGTTGCCAAGTGCTCTGGGAAGATTCTGCTTGCGGGTGATTTCATCTAACACCAATGCCGCGGAATAAGAGCGATGGGGTAGGGCGTAAAAAATCGGCTGGTCTGTGTCTAAGCCACCTTCGATGGCTTCTTGAATACCAACCACGTCTGCACGTACCCATAGCTTTAACAAAGCTCGGGAAATGCCATTAATGAGCGAAAGTAACGGGCGCAAATTTACCACCTAATAACTGATCTGGGTGTCATTACTTATAAAAAATAGCCGCTAAATGCAGCGGCTGCCGAATTGTAGCAGGTAATTTATATAAACCAACGTGCAAAAAAGACCTTCTAGAGTAACTGTGAACTTACCCCAAGAAAAGCGTCTGTCTAATAAGGGAATAGAATCACGTCTTTCGGTTTGGCTGTGATTGCAAAAAAATGCCCAAATATTGAAGGCTTAGACCTCATAGCAGCTTGGCGCGATTCACATCAAAGGTTATATTGTGCGCCATTCACTGATTCTGACGGCAGTTCGGAACTTACGTATTGGATTGCAGTCCATTCTCATCGGTTTTTGTCTGTAATTGGGTCAACACACCTAAGAAAACAATAAGAGGGTTAAACCATGATTAAAGTGGAAAATCTCACGAAGACGTTCGAGAATTTTACCGCTGTTAATGATTTGAGCTTTGAAGTCGCCCCAGGCGAAGTACTTGGCTTTTTGGGCCCTAACGGGGCCGGTAAATCAACTACGATGAAAATGATCACTGGGTTCATCGAGCCGACGGCAGGCAAAGTCACGGTGTGTGGCGAATCTGTGCAAGATTACCCTCAAGCAGCACAGAGTATCATGGGCTACCTGCCAGAAGGTGCTCCAGCTTATGGTGAGATGACCGTTGCTAACTTCTTGAGCTTTATTGCGGATGTTCGTGGCCTAAAAGGCAGCGAAAAAACTGAGCGTATTGAAACGGTCGTGGCCCAGGTTGAGCTAGAGACCGTCTTGAATAAGCCCATAGAAACCCTATCAAAAGGCTTTGCTCGCCGTGTGGGCTTGGCGCAAGCCATTATGCACAATCCCAAAATCCTCATCTTAGATGAGCCAACTGACGGTTTAGATCCTAACCAAAAGCACCAAGTTCGTGAGCTCATCAAAGGCCTAGCAAAAGATAAGATTGTGATCATTTCAACACACATTTTAGAAGAGGTCAGTGCGGTGTGTTCAAGAGCCTTGATTATACGTCAAGGGCAAAAAGTGCTTGATGGTAAGCCAGATGAACTGGAACGCCAGAGTCGCTACCACAATGCAATTTGTCTGCAGCTCGAGCAGGATCACGAAGACGCTCAGTCTCAATTAGAAAGTATTGAACAGGTGGCGTCAGTAGAAGGTCTGGGCGATCGGACTTTCATGTTGTTTCCGACGGACGGGGGCATGTGGTTACCAGAAGTCGTGCGTTGGTTGGATGAAAAAGCATGGGTGGTTGAAAATATTCACCTAGAAAAAGGTCGGTTAGATGATGTATTCCGTCAAGTCACCGCCGATGAGTCAACGCAGTAAGGAGTTTACGATGAATACACAATTAATCTCTATTGTGACGAAGCGCCAGCTGCATAGCTATTTTGCCACGCCAATTGCTTATGTCTTTATTCTCATGTTTTTGGTGTTAGCTGGCGTATTTACTTTTTATCTCGGTCACTTTTACGAACGCAGTCAAGCTGATCTGAGTGCATTTTTTAATTTTCACCCGTGGTTATATTTGTTTTTTATGCCAGCGATTGCCATGGGGCTATGGGCCCCTGAGCGTCAAATGGGCACCATTGAACTGCTTATGACGTTGCCCATTGGTCATGTGAATGCCGTAGTGGGTAAATTCTTAGCGGCTTGGCTATTTGCTGGCATTGCCTTGCTACTAACGTTCCCGATATGGATGACAGTCGCTTATTTGGGTGACCCAGATAACGGTGTGATCTTAGCCGGTTATATTGGTAGCTGGCTTATGGCGGGTAGCTTCTTAGCCATTGGTAGCTGTATGTCTGTTTGCAGCAAAAACCAAATCGTTGCCTTTATTTTTACCGTGGTTGTCTGCTTTGTATTTATGGTCAGCGGGGTGCCAATGGTATTAGATGCGTTTGGTTGGGCTCCGCAATCGGTAATCGATTTCGTTGCGGGTTTGAGCATGCTTAGTCGTTTTGAAGCTATTGCACGTGGTGTGCTTGATATTCGAGACGTGATTTATTTCGTGGCGATGATGGTATTTTGGTTGTATATCACGTTCATCATGCTCAAGAAAAACCAGGCTAAGTAAGGGGGATTGAATATGAAATTGAACACATTCAATGGCGTGTTAGCAGCCGGGGTCTTTATTTTGGTTTTGGTGGTTTCGCAGTGGGCTCTGAAAAGCGCACGCGTGGACTTAACAGAACAATCTATCTATAGCTTGTCTGATGGTACCAAGAATATTTTAGGATCTTTAGAGCAGGACGTGACCCTCACCTTGTTTTACAGCGATAAAGCGAGTAAAGATCTGACGGCTTTAAGAAGCTACGCAAAACGAGTGCAAGAACTGTTGGAAGAATATGCGTTACTTGCGGATGGAAAAATCACATTAAAAGTGGTGGACCCAGTTCCTTTTTCTGAAGAAGAAGACATGGCAGCTGAGGCTGGCCTACAAGCTGTGCCCATTGCGACAGGCGACGATATCTATTTTGGTCTAAGTGCTACCAGTGAAGACGGTAAAGAGTCGGTACTGCCCTTCTTGCAGCCAGACAAAGAAGCATTCTTGGAATATCAGGTCACGGAGCTCGTTCAGCGCTTGAGTCAGAAAACCGTGCCTGTGATTGGCTTGCTAACTGAGTTAGACATGCGTGGCGGGTTTGATATGCAAACGGGCCAGCCTACGCCGCCATGGACGGTCTTTGATCAACTGGATCAAGCCTATGACGTTCGTTGGGTTGATGAACAATTGGAAGAAATTGACGCAGACATCGAATTACTGATTCTTGTTCAACCCACCCAATTGGATGATAAAAGCCTTTATCTCATTGATCAGTATGTCATGAAGGGCGGTCGATTGATGGTGTTTGTAGATCCAAAGGCAGAAACCAAGTCGGCGAATGCTATGGATATGGAAAACGATGGGTTGGGCCGAAATGCGCTGGCACCTTTGTTTGAGCAGTGGGGCGTGGTTTACGATCCTTCGCAAGTGTTGGCGGATGGGGCGTACGGTTTGACCATTTCTATGGGCCAGGGTATGCCGCCTATGCGTCATCTAGGCTTGGTGGGCGTTCAGATCGATGGTCTAAACCCCAATGAAGTGGCGACATCAGATTTGGAAATTATCAATTTTGCATCCACTGGGGTGCTGGCCAGTGCAGAGAAAGAAGGCGTGCAGTTTGATCCGTTGGTATGGAGCAGCGATGCGACTCAATTGGTGGACATTAACCGCTACAATTTGATGCAGGATCCAACTGACCTGCTGCGGGAGTTTGCGAACACGGGCGAGACTCATGTGTTGGCGGCTAGATTAAGCGGGAAAATCGCCAGCGCCTTCGAGCAAAAGCCTGAAGGGCTAGAATACGCCGCAGAGCACATTGCCTCTACCGAGCAGTTTAATGCTGTCGTCGTGGCGGATACAGACGTGCTGAGTGATCGCTTATGGGTGCAGGTTCAAAACTTCTTTGGGCAGCGAATCGTACAACCTTGGGCAGACAACGGTGCGTTTGCTAATAATATGGTGGAGCAGTTTATGGGGTCTTCAGACCTCATTAGCATTCGCAGTCGAGGACGTTTTGCACGCCCGTTTGAGGTCGTGCAGGATCTGCAACAATCTGCCGAGCAGGCCTATCTTCAGAATGAGCGTCAATTGCAGAGTCAGTTACGCGAAACGGAAGATCGACTTGCGGAGTTGGAAGACCAGAGAGACAAAGATTCCATGATGTTGTCGCCTGAACAAGAGGCCGCCCTAGCTGATTTCCAAAGAGAAAAGCTGCGGATTCGCAAGGCCTTAAGAGATGTGCAGCATGCGCTGAATCAAGATATTGAGCAACTGGGTGTGTGGTTGAAGGTACTCAATATTGCCGTTCTTCCCCTGTTACTGACGGGCCTAATGTTGCTTGTCGGTCGTCGTTGGGTTCGACGTTAGTTTAGATTGCGTGCGGTGCTTTTCCGCACGCAAGGTGAACCAATATGTATCACGGTCAAATTGAGTTAGAGCGACAAGGACAATTGGTCATTTGTCGACCACACGGTGCCTTTAACATGCAAGGCGTTCGCGAGTATGAAAAAGCCTTTGCCGGGTTGGTCGCCCCGATTCTGAGCAAGCCTTGGGCCATTGTGAATGTCTATGTTGACTTTGAAACAGGTGGCCCCGAGGTCATTGAGCGCATTCGCGCTCAATACTCCTGGTGTGTAGCGAATGGATGCCGATATATTGCATTTTATACTACGGGGCTATTACACAACTTTTTTGCCCGAGAAACCGCTAAAGAGCTAGGGCTAGATGGCTATGAGGTGTTCGAAAGTGAAGCGTTAGCCATTGATTGGGCGCGGCGCTCACTTTCTTCACTAGATCAGTAGTGTGGTGGAGGGGTCTCGTCTTCTTGGCTCCTGATGTTTGGGCCGCCTAACTGATTCAAGCGGCTATTTAAGTGCTTGATGGCTTGCCCCAGTAGGTTCATTTCTTTTTGCTGTTTAACGACGACTTCATTGAGGTCGTCGACGGTTTGCTCCAGGAACGCAATGCGCATCTGAAGATCTTCAATCAGGTCTTGGTCGGATTGTGACATAATTTCTATCGTATTGATTTTTATAGCTAATTCATATTAGATACACAGGCTTGGCGGAATTGTACACCAAGTTTGGGTATTAACTGATCATTATGTGACTTTAGAAGAAGGTTTAGGATGCAAAATACTCTGTTTAAAAAGGTTTTGATCTGTGTGCTTCTAGCGTTTCCGACACCGGCCATCATGGCGACGCTATTTGCATTGGTAGGTGGTGACAGCATTTTTGTCTTTGCTAAGGCAGAGGCAGCGGCGTCTATGGAGAACCCAATGGCGGTTTTCCTTCAACAGGACGGGGCAGTGTTAGGTTACCTAGTAGCAGCGTTGGTTGTGTTTGTTGTTCTGTATGTAGCAGCATCCGTGGCAGGTTCTGGTCGAAATAAGCGCCGTGGTACGGGTACCTTAGTTGAAAGCGACGTAGATGACGGCCGTGAGCGTGGTTTGGTGAAGTGGTTTAACGTGAAGAAAGGCTTTGGCTTTATTACCCGCGATAATGGTGAAGATGTTTTTGTTCACTTCCGCAGTATTCGTGGAAGCGGCCATCGTTCTCTTAGTGAAGGTCAGGCTGTGAAATTCAGTGTGGTTGACGGTCAAAAAGGCTTGCAAGCGGAAGACGTATCTGTGGTACGTTAAGTCGAAGGCAGACACAAAAAAGCCCGCTTAATCGCGGGCTTTTTTGTGTCTATTCGGCGGGACTCAAACGGCATTTTGATGTTTAGCTATCGGGCCATTCAATCAACATATCTTCTTCGCCATCCACGACTCTCCACCATTGTGACTCAGGGCCTTGGCCTTCTTGCCAGCCCGAATTAGAGCAGCGGACTTGAGTAGCCAGTTCCTTTGCGGCTTCATGGGCAAGATCTAGATCGTTATTCCATGGGGTTTGGTTTTGCTTGAACCATAGGCTTGAGTACTTACCAATGGCGTTGCCGAAAATGAGCACCTCCATGTCGTCCACGGTTAAGTGCAGGCGAGCCTCACTTTTTTTGGTCACGACCTGGGTTCGTTCCACTGACTCAAAACGGGTTTTAAGCCAGTCTTCCACTTGTTTAAAGGTGATATCTTTAGCGTAGATCTCGAGGTCTGGATAGCGTTCCATTTACAACTGCCTTACTTTAAAACCGAGGTCAATCATCGGTTGTATTGCCCTTTTTGGGCGAATTCTTAAAAAAGTGATACCAGCGACCGTAGGTGATGGCTAAATATCCTATCAAAGCGATACCAGCGCCACAGGCTAGTAGAATAAGTGCGATCAGTACCATTAACTCTGCGACGAGCGGGGTACTGTCATATCGATCTGCGCTTAAGTAAAAAAGCGCCAATCCCACAAAAAAGACCACCTGGCCCACCATGAATATGGCTAAGGCTCTTTGGTAATTTTGTGCAATGCGGCCAATCCATATGACGGCCTTTGGGGCTTTTGCCATGCTAATTCACGGGTAATGGAAACAAGTTAAGCTTAGTCCGTTATGGGCTTATTAGACGGCAAGGGCGTGAAACAATCAATATTCACCTGCACGCGGAGCAAGAACCCTTCCTGCCCGGTTAACCGTTGTTGAGTCTCAGGAGAAGAACGCCAAGCATGGGGGGTCATGGCAATTAAGTGCTTCATCTGTTCAGAGTTCAGTTCCACCGTAAAGTCCAAGGGGTGCCTGGAGTGGTGGGTGAATGCACTCGACATGGTTTTGATCACATCAAATGCTTCAAATCTCGGGTTTGGGTAGATCACCTCTTTCATTTGCTGTAAATGGTGACTACCTGATGTGGCCGTGATCACGATGCCTTCTGGACGGCATAGCTGATGAAGCGCGCTCGGGACGACACGGTTAAACATATTGACCACTGCATGGAGTGAATGATCTTGAAAGGGGGCTTTGAAGCCGTTGGCCACCATCCAAGTGACGTCTTGACCACGTTTGCAGGCCCAACGTATGGCGTCTTTACTAATGTCGAGCCCAAATACCTTGGGTTCGATAGGCAGGTCGCTTAACGCCTGCTGCATGCGATGCGTGTAGTAGCCTTCACCGCATGCCAGATCCAATACGTTAGGGGTGGACTGCTGCCAAAGGTGTTCGACCAGAATCTGATTCACTGTGTCGCTGATGCTTTGATAGGCACCGCTGTTTAAAAAGTGGTGGCGTGCCTGAACCATAGCTGCATTGTCACCGGGCTGTTTGCTTTTCTTGGCATTGTTCAACAGCAGGTTGACGTAGCCCTGCTTAGCAAGGTCGAAGTGGTGCTGAGATGAACAGCTCCAACGACGATCATGCTGGTTGAGGGGGTGTTGGCAAACGGGACAAATTAGCACTGAGCGTCATCCACTAACAGTTTTTCCAAGATGCGTTCGTATATGTCAGTTAGAATTTCCAAATCTTGAACACTCACATGCTCATTCACTTGGTGAATGGTGGCATTAATAGGGCCTAGCTCAACCACTTGAGCACCCGTTGGTGCAATGAATCGACCATCACTGGTGCCACCAGCCGTGGATAATTCGGTATCGATCCCAGCTTTCTCTTTGATGGCCTCTACGGTGGCGTTAACCAATGAACCGCGGCTGGTCAGGAATGGCTGACCGCTAAGGTTCCATTCTAGATCGTAGGTGAGTCCGTGTTTGTCGAGAATGGCATGAGTGCGCGATTTAAGAATGTCGGCCGTCAGCTCTGTGGAGAATCGGAAATTGAAAACTACCTCCACTTCACCTGGAATAACGTTGGTGGCACCCGTGCCACCATTGATGTTGCTAATTTGGAAACTGGTGGCGGGGAAAAACTCATTTCCCTCGTCCCATACTTCATCGGACAGTTCTGCCAAGGCGGGGGCAGCCATATGGATCGGGTTCACGGCAAGATGGGGGTATGCCACGTGCCCCTGTTTGCCCTTGACCTTAAGAACTGCGCCAAGAGAGCCTCGGCGTCCATTCTTAATAACATCACCACATTGGGTGGTGGAAGAAGGCTCACCAACGATACACATATCGATCTTTTCGTTACGTGCTTCTAAGGTTTCAACCACTTTTACGGTGCCATTTTTAGCTGGACCCTCTTCATCTGCTGTAATCAAGTATGCGATGGAGCCCTTGTGGTTCGGGTGTTTGGTGATGAAGCGCTCGGTGGCAGTTAGAAAAGCAGCGATGGAGCCTTTCATGTCCGCGGCACCGCGACCATATAGCATGCCATCGACGACGGTGGGGTCAAACGGAGGGTAGGTCCAATTGTCATGGGGGCCCGTTGGCACCACATCAGTGTGTCCTGCAAAGCACACCAAAGGGCCTTCTGTCCCTTTTCGTGCCCACAGGTTTAGCACCTCTTCGAACCACATGGATTCCATTTTGAAGCCAAGCGGTTCTAGCACATCGGCCATGAGCTCCTGACATTGTGCATCATCAGGGGTGACAGATTCTTTTTCGATTAGGGCCTTTGCTAAGGCTAACGTGCGGGTATCAGTCATCATGGTTCTCTTGGTGCGTGTTCGTATTGGAAAGCGTTGAGGGTGTCGGTTTGCCACGCCCACTTGATTGGTCGGCGAGCTTATCCATAGAGGACAGAATGCCCCTCAACATATTTAATTCAATTTTTTCAGGGCGAGCCCGAGTAAACAGGCGCTTTAACCTCAACATGGCTTGGCCTGGATGGGCTTTGATAAGAAAGCCAACCTTATCTAGGGTGGTCTCAAGGTGTTGGTAGAATCCCTCGAGCTCATTGACCAATGGATAAGACTTTTCGTTTGGTTCAAAGTGTTCCCTTGAAGCCATAAAGCATTCGTAACAAACGAGTTGAATAGCGCTAGCCACATTGAGCACGTTGTAGTCAGGGTTTCCAGGAATGTCCATATGGAAGTGGGCTCGTCTCAAGTCGTCGTTGTTCAAGCCCATTCGCTCTGGGCCAAATAATATCGCGACTTTGCCAGATTGGGCCTCTTGTATGATTTGAGACCCCATTTCGCGGCACTCTTTGATGGGCCATGGGTGGCTGCGAGTGCGAGCACTGGTTGCAATGACCAACTGGCAATCGGCTAAGGCGTCATCAAGGCTGCTAACCACTTTAGTTGAATTTAAGACATCGATAGCGCCTGCTGCCAAAGATTCAGCTTCAGTGCTCGGATAATCAACTGGATTGACCAACACCAAATCCTCAAGCCCCATGGTCTTCATGGCTCGCGCGGCGGCGCCAATATTGCCGGGGTGCCAAGTCTGCACCATGACGATTCGAATATTGCTCAGTGCTGTAGCCATAATTCACCTTAAAAATGGGGGACGCATCTTACCACAGGGTGAAAATAAGCTCTAACCAGAATCCTAGGTGAGGGTTGCGATATGAGTGGATCATTTGGGGGTTATCGGTTGCGGTTTGTGAGTGTGATGGGCATATTGACGCCGATTCAATACATGGAGTGTGAGATGACGACACCTTCCAGCCAAAATCATACCCGTTGGGCTGAGGCGCCTTGGCAGCTGTCTGGTCGAGGGTTCATCCTGCTGGGGCGTTTTGACCCTGAATGGGTTCGCCAGCAATGCACCTTTCAGCCTGAGTTTGGCGCAGCCTTTAAAGGGGGGTGGGGGGCCATGATGTTAGTGGATTACCACCATAGCGATGTGGGCCCCTACCAAGAATGCTTGTGGATCCCAGGCCGATATGACGTGAACGGTGCCCGGCGCTTTCATATTCCTCAAATCTACGTATCTACCGATGTTTCTGTGCGAAATGGTCGGAAAAATTGGGGAATCCCAAAGAGACAGGCTAGGTTTGATTGGCAACGGGACTCAAGTCATGAGCGCATTCAGATAAGCGCGGGTAATGCGGTTAGCGATGTGATCTTAAAGACACACCCACTTTATTTGCCTTTTAGTACTGCACTGTTGCCCAGGTGCCTGCGCACCATCGTGCAAAACGGCCTTGAGGGCGGGTTTCTTAGTACCCTGTTATCTGGGTATGGAATCGCCCAATGGGCAAGTGTTGAATCCATTGAGATCGATCCATCGATGATGGCTCCCATCGAAAAAAACCAAATTCATATGGCTCTGTGTATTTCTCGCTTTAAGCTCACTTTTCATGAGCCGCAGTGGAGCAAAAATTTAGCGAAGTGAAAGGTCGCGCCTATGGCTGACAGTGGTTACAATGGGCGCAGTATTTAAGGTATTACTATGAGCACCAGAGCGGAACAAAAACTAAAGACACGCCAAGCGATTATCGATGCGGCTCTCGATTTAAGTAAAGACAAGGGCTTTCCGGCCTTAAGTCTCAGGGAGGTGACGCGTCAAGCTGGCATTGCTCCGGCAACGTTTTATCGCCATTTTGTAGATATGGAAGATCTGGGCTTGGCTTTGGTGGATCAGGTCTCGCTTATCCTGCGTCAACTGATGCGTCAGGCCCGTCATCGCGTAAAAGTGAAGGGCTCAGTGATCAGTACCTCGGTGGATACTTTTATGGAGTTCGTCGAAAGTTACCCTAATCTCATTCGGTTGTTGAATACAGATATCGCATCTGGGCCGAAGCAGTTTAGAGAATCCATCGCCCGAGAAACCCGCCGTTTTGCAGAAGAGTTAGTCGATGATTTAAGCACGCCTGAGCAGGCAGAGCGTCAGCCTCTCGCTTATATCCCTGAAGTTGCAGAGATGATGGTTTTACTTGTGTTTAATCAAGGGGTTGCCGCTTTAGAGATGGATGAGCAAGAGCGCAGTGCACTGGTCAAAAAACTCAATATCGAATTGAGAATGGTATTGGCGGGCAGTCATGCCATGTACATGAAACACCCAAGTATTCATAAGCGAGATTGAATTTGAGCGAAACAAAAAAGCCATCGTGAGATGGCTTTTTTGTTTCTGCTGAGCTTATAAAGACAAAGAATCTTCTCGCTCAAGGTCATTGATCATTCGCCATTTACCGCCGCTTTGTTCGACACGTGTTTGCCATTGCGTCATTCTATCCATGTATTGCTGAGGGTCTTGGTTATCGCTGCGCAGTTTGGTGACATTCAGTGCGACGACCTCATAATCACTGAGTTTTAATTCAAAATCTCGTTTGTAGCCCTTGGGTAGCTCTTCCTGCATATCGCTGAAGACCATTACGATTTTTCGGTCAGCTTGGGTTTCATTGAGGTACTCGCTTGCCAGCAGCAATCCACCATTAATGTCGGTATAGGCACTGCTTTCGACCGTGTTGATAAAGTCGTTAATGGTGGCAGCAAATACTCTTTTTTGTTCATTAGCACGACTGGGGCGATGATCGAATGTGACCTTCGCGATAATGTCTTTCTCGGAAAAGCTCCCGCTATCAATGCGCGCAACAGCGAAGCTGTCTCCGGGTTCAAGGTTCGCCAAATAATAGTGAATAATCTGTTGGGCTTTCTTTAATTCTTTCGTATAGGTACCGGAGGTATCCAGTAACAGATACAAACCTGTGTTAGGTTTTTGCTCGGTACAGCCACCGAGCGTTACGAGCGTCAGCAGAGCAATTAATAGGACACGAGTCATGCTAGGCTCCTTTCTTCACACTGTCGTTGGATTCAATCAAACTAGGCTCATCATTGACTTCGACCGTTTCAATCGACGTTGCTGGCAACGCGGGCGCAGACGATTTTTTCGGACGTTGATCGATAAGGTGTTCCACCCAAAGTGGGCCAAAACATAAAATGTCGTAAATGTTCTTCAGGCTGTGATTGAATTGCTTAATAAACAGCGAAAGGCTTCTTAATAGGGTGCTGGTTAGTAGACATATTTGCACTAAAAGATTTCCTAAGACATGACGGCCCGTGTAAATGAAAGACTCAAAAGGAATGGCTACGAACATAAGGATGAGTGGCAACACAAACCCGAGTGTCATCTGTCCAATCATTGGAATAATACTGGCTTCATTTGGTTCGGCGGTGGCAGCGGCTTCGCCACCCACAAGAAAGCTGGTAAGTAGCGCTTTATCCGCTACCATCATTTCTCGCATGTAAGCAAGACCGGCCTCAACGAAACAAAGAGACAATAAAAACAGCATACAGATCCAAGCCCAAATCATGCGCTTTCTATCTTCCATAAAATGAATAACCGGAAAGAGTCGAGTGATTCCTACTGCCTCCATAAAAAACAAACCGACTGTAATTTCCAGCATGATAATGACGGCAGCGCCAATATCGGCAACGTTATAGCCGGCTACTTGGGTGGTCGCTGGCATGAGTTCAGACATGGGTAGAGCAATCAAATTATAGTTAACGAACGCACCAAAGCCTGCTATAGCCATGACCACCAGTGAAATGAAAAACTGTGTCGTACTCGATGCCTTGAGTAAACGCTCGGCTTTATCAGTGCCTTTCACCATGTTGTCGAAACGCTCAACTTGTAAATCGATATTGCGAGCTTGCTCGTTAAGATGTTGCCAGTGGCGATCCACTTGAGTCAGTTTTTCTAAAAGGTGACGCCAATGCCCCATGGCGCTTTTCAGAATCTGATGTCGGTTCGCGATGTCTTTGCGGTAGGTCGACATAACCTCTTGCTGTTGTTTATTAAAAGCCTCGTAAATGGCTTGTAAAAGCTTTCCAACGACAGCGTCATTTTTAGTGGAGTCTTTTAGCTTTGTAATGGACTCGACCGCTTCTGTCCATTCCGGTAGCGGAGCGGGTACTTCAGAGGTTTTACCAAGCTTGTCTTCCATCTGAGAAATGTTTTGTTCAATGTTGCGTTGTACCGTTGGATAGCGCGCCAAGTCTTTTTCGACCAAGTTTCCTAGGCGAATGAATTGCCGTTCCAATTCTCGTTCTGCTTGCTGACGCCCATGCTCTAATAAGACTTCGCGATTTCGTTTAGAGAGTGCCTCTCCAGTATGCTTGATCGCTCGACTCAATAGCTTGAGGTTTTGAACAATTAAAAGTGTTAGGTGATTAAGTAGTTGATGGGCACTGGATCGGATGAAATACAGTGTGAGTGTGGCGGCGAGAATGACCAGGATCCAACTCAACACGGGCTGCCCTGGAATGAAATTTGCGACGGTCATGAGATCGGTCCTTGCAAGGTTTAAAGCAAACTATGCCTTATTTTAGTCAAAGATTATGTGAACACGGTCTTTTTGGATTGGGAGCTGCGTCGCAAAAAAAGCGACTAAAAATCTCGCAACTCTCTAAGCTATTGATAAATAAGAATATAAAAAATTAGGTGTGTAGTAACTAAAAATTGTCGATAATTGCTCTGTTAGGCGCTTTCTTTATGAGCTTCAATGATTTGTTTTTCCAAGGCCCAGATGCGATCCTGCCCCCAAAAAACATGATCGCCGTACACCAGAGTCGGCACACCCCAGCAGCCAAGCTCGTACATTTCTTTTAGGTGTTCTTCTGCCATAGGTCGCCAGCCATTTTGGTTTAAATACTGTCTCGCGCTCGACCAATCTAATCCGATGCGATGGCATTGTTGTTTCAGTGTATGAGAGTAATTGGCCGATTTTCCTTGGGCGTTCACCGCGTTCGATATCGCCAGAAGCCATTCGGCACCTTTGCCTTGCTCGTTCGCATAGTGCCATATGGCATAGCTGTTCTCGACGCCTTTCCCGAGAGGGTCGGCAATCTTGCCATAGGGTATGTCTTTGCTCTGTGCTTCTCTTAGCGCATCAAAAAATAGGTATTGAGTCTTTGCTCTTGGAACCGGCAATTGACGCATGAGCATGGGTAGCACCGGTTTTACGATGAGGGGAATACCATAGTGTTGGCATAGCCTATGCGCTTGATGCAGAGCTAAGTGGCTATAGGGGCTGCGTAACGAATAGTACAGGACGACGGGAATCGTTGCATCCGTTGGAGCACGCTCCCCGAGCGTGAGGGTTTTTAGGTTTAATACAGGGCGATGTACGCTTCTACTCTCATTGAGTTTTTGTTCAAAGTAATGAAGCCGGTCCACGCCCCAGTACCAATGGCCTTTATGAAATAAGGTGGCAGGCGCGAAGTGATCAGTGGACTTCAAAAGGTGTTCAGATAGCTGAAGTCGTTGTTCCACCTGTGAGAGTGGTGTGCTCGCAAGGTGCGGATGATCTGCAATGACCTTTTCAGGGCGCTCCATTAACTGAAGTAAAAAGTCGAGAGTATGTACCTCACCGCCAAACCATACCTTCCATGCGGCAGCGAGATGTTGTTTAGGAACGGTGGATGGAGCGGCCAATTGAAAGGCGTCGGCTAGTAGGTTGGCGTCATGAGAGGCCCACTTTTGCCACATCTCAGGCTCTGGAAACATGTGAGACGGTCGGTGATGAATGACGTGAACCTTCATGTGCAGCCGATAATGGTGGTTCAATTTCTGCAAGGCTTGAATGAAAATGTGGCTATGGGGGTCGTCTAAAGCAATAAAAACATGTGCGGCTGATGGGTCGTTGACTTTGCTAAGACGCTTTTGTGCCACACGATGTTGGTAGATCGGGTTGGCCCACCATTGGGTAATGTAAGGAGAAATCAGGCTTCGCATGGTGAGTCCAAAAATAAAAAACGCCAGTCGAGTATACGGCTGACGTTTTTCACGGGTAAAGGAACAAATGTGCCAGATTTGCTAGTTATTCACGGCCATCGCTTCTGGGGCCTTGTTCCGGTTGCGCAAAGAGAACTCGTCTTTCTTTTCTAGTTGTCGCTCCACCTGTTCCGATGTCGGGAAGGTAATTCGGAAGCGAGCCCCTTCCTGAGCGGCCACATAATCTAAGCGTGCCATGTTCATTTCACAGAATTGCTTCGCAAGGTACAGACCGAGTCCAGACTTATCTTCTTCGGAGCTGTAGAAGGGTTCAAAGATATGGTCTAAGTCATCTAAGCCCACGCCGAAGCCATTATCTTGAACTTCGATGATGCATTGTTTACTGATTTTGTTTCTGCCCACCAGAATGGTGACCTTAGCGAAATCAGCACTGCGTTCTTTCGAGTAGTAAGCCGCATTTTCAAGCAGGTTGGTCAGTGCCTGTCTTAGTTGGCTTTGATCGAAATAGCAATCCATGGTGGAGCGGCTCACTTTTAATTCAAGTTTGACGCTCTTTAGGACGGTATTTTCTAGTTTACGCACTACGGCCGCGACCCACATACCTAAGTTCTGCTTGTCGTAGTTGGTGGCCTTGGTGTTACTCAAATTCTGAACGTTATTAATAATGCGCTCGATGTGAAGCGAGTTACCTTTAATTAATGGAGGAAACTCTTGCTTGCCAGCCGCAATGCTAGAGTTACTCATCTCTTTGGCGATGCGATAGATGTTCTGCATCGGCACCTTGATTTCACGCACAATCCCAGCGGCTAGTTTACCCAAAGACGCTTGCTTGAGGCGTTGAGCCTGCTGATACACCACATTCGTATCTTCAATGAAAATCACCGTGCCGCGGTCTGTACCAGGCATTAAGGGAGCAAACATCGGCTGCACTTTTGCCGTGGTCGGACCGGCTTTAAAGGTGGCGGGCGTGTAGCTCGGAAATTTATGATATTCATCCAAGCTATGCTGCAATTTATCGGGAAGCACGCGAACAGGCCCCGGGAAGCCAAGCAAACGCTGCGCGGCGGTATTTTGAAAGACGATCTCGTTTAGGTCGTTTACCACCAGTACGCCTGTTTCTAATCGTTTAAGAACCAGCTTGGTGAGCTGTTCCATAGACAATAGGTTGTCGGCTTGAATGCGGTTGATATCGACAGACAAGTGAAGACGCTTTACCAGAGCTTGAATGACGAAGGCTGTGATAAAGAAGATAACCCCGAGTGTTCCAGCGTTTACATAGTTGTATTCGATACCGGCTACGGCAAAGCGGTTTTCCACGAATATGAGCGCAATGGCTCCCCACGCGGCTATGAGCAATCCTTTTTGTCCACTCAAGAGGGCGTTACCAACAGCAATGCCTACAATCATGAGGAAGCTTAAGTTGGTGCCACTGCCACTGGAGTAGATTAGAGCCGCGAGCAACGAGACATCGAGGAGGAAAAACGCCAATAAATGATCGTAATGAGCCTGGCCTGCGCTAAATGCCAACGCAAGAAAGACAATCGTAATACAAGCATGCAGTGACAATATCATTGGGTAGACTTTTGGGTCATTTTTCCCAAGAAAACCCAAATCGATGTCCATGAAGTACAAAGACACGAGTGCAAGGGTAATAATGACACTGTAAATACTGAAGTATTTAAGTATGCGCAGCCTATCCAGCGGCAAAAACGGCTTATCTAAGATGTCCTGATCCATAGGGTACAACTTCCTGACGACGATGATTGATTTTTCGACGATTGTAAGCCGTTACTAACTGTTTGAAAACTCGACCACTTAAGCCTTAGTTGGCTCTTTTGACCTAGATAAACCTGACTTTTTTGAGACGGCGTTCTCGTTTTAATATGTTATGTGAACTAGTTCACACTATAGTTGGCATATGTGTACTAATTAGAATGGCTTATGCGTGATTTGGCTAATGACATACAAAATCGAAACTTTAGAGGACTTTTGTTGTCTTTTTGTAGTTTTTCTTGATTTTAGTTATAAAAAAAAGGCGGGATAGAACTTGTATTCGATCCCGCCTTTTTAAATCGTTGCTACCTAGTTATTGGCGTGCAATTCATCGTTAAGTTCGATGGCGGTCTTGTTGGTGACACATTCAATCGCACCGCTTAATGAGTTACGGCGGAACAATAGGTCAGCTTTGTTGGCTAGGTCGCGAGCCTTAACCACTTCCACCACGTTTTTGTTCTCATCGAGTACGTTCACTTTAGTACCGGCCGTGATGTACAGACCAGACTCGACAGTGCAGCGGTCACCGAGAGGGATGCCGATACCGGCGTTGGCACCGATCAGAGAGTTTTCGCCCACCTTGATCACGATGTTGCCGCCACCAGACAGAGTCCCCATGGTTGAACAACCACCGCCTAGGTCAGAGCCTTTGCCCACGAATACGCCAGCAGAGATACGGCCTTCCACCATAGAGGTACCTGCGGTACCAGCGTTAAAGTTGATGAAGCCTTCGTGCATGATGGTGGTCCCTTCGCCCACATAGGCGCCTAGGCGTACGCGAGAAGCGTCTGCAATACGAGTACCGCTTGGGGCCACGTAATCCGTCATTTTAGGGAACTTATCAATGCTGAAGACTTCTAGCAGTTCACCGTTCATGCGTGCTTCTAGTTGGGCATCGCTCAGTTCTTCTAGATCGATAGCACCTTTGCTTGTCCAAGCCACGTTTGGCAGTAGGCCAAAGATCCCGCTCAGATCAATGCCGTGGGGTTGAACAAAACGGTGAGAGATTAGCTGAAGCTTTAGGTAAACCTCAGGCGTACTAGTGGCTTGGCCATCAGTTTCGATCACGGTTAATACGGTAGGTGCTTTGCTGCCTGCTAACTTAGTGGCCAATTCCGCTTGCTCACCGTTAAGGGCACTTGCGAGCGCGTTTAATTTGCCTGCGTCGAGAGCGATGGCTTGGTTGCCACCTTCATAACCAGCCGCTTTAGCCGCTTCAACTAGGTCAGCGGCAGGTTGGTACACAGGCTTTTGATAGAAAACTTCTAACCATTCACCTTTCTTATTCTGGGTGCCTACACCCATTGCAAATGCTAATGCCATGTTGATTTCCTATAAATAGCTAATTGTATAAAGAGGGATTAAACAAATTCTTGGTATTGGTCGGCTTTAAAGCCCAGTAAATAGCGGCCTTCATGCTCAAGCACAGGTCGCTTAATAATCGATGGATTATCCAGCATCAACTGCTTCGCGGTGGCTTGATCTTGCTGGTCTTTGATCTTGGATTTGGTTGCATCGTCCAGCTGACGGAAAGTGGTGCCACGGGCATTAATGAGAGAGGCGACGTCGATATTCGTTAAGAACTCATCGGCCAGCTCAGGGGATAGGCCCTGTTTCTTGTAGTCATGAAACTCGTAAGCGATCCCTTCGTTATCTAACCACTTGAGGGCCTTTTTCATGGTGTCGCAGTTTTTAATGCCGTAAATCTTCATGCTGGATGAGTCTTTCGCTATCAAGGTCATAAAAATAGGGCGGCATTAAAGCATATTTGAGGCGAGGAATCAGCCCTAGTGAACGATGTAGGGAGCCTCGCATCATGAAGGTGTGCGTTAACGGGTTATTTACGATCGGTTATTGGCTAGGTGTTGGGCTTACGGCTAAGGGGTTTAGCGATCGATCTTTTTGAGGCGTTGCCTTTGTTATTCGATGTGTTGAGGTGACGCATTGTCGAAGGCACCCTACAGGCCCCTTAGCACCAGCGATGATAGGCATCCATGATGGCATCCTTGTTTATAGGTTTGCTAACAAAGTCATTCATGCCTACATACAGGCAATGTTCGCGGTCGCTATCGAACGCGTTCGCGGTCACGGCGATAATGGGTGTGCTGCAGTTTAAGTTGTTCGTCTCACGGATGGATCGTGTGGCCTGGTAGCCATCCATCACAGGCATTTGGCAGTCCATAAATATGGCTTGGTATTGGGTTGTTTGTGTCTTATGTAAGGCTTCTAATCCATTGGTGGCTTGATCCACTACCATTCCTTGGTTTTGCAAAATCTGGGTCAGTACTAAAAGGTTAACTTGATTATCATCCACCGCCAACACATGAACTTTTTGATTACTATTGGTCTGCGTGGTGGGTCGTTTTTCCTCTCCTCGTTGGCAGATGACCTCAAGGTGACAAGTGGTGCCCTTGTCACTGGATTCTACGTGGCAATGTGCGTTGATGAGTTCCGCAATTTTGATGGAATTTGCGAGGCCGAGACCCAAGCCTTCGATTTTTTTGATGGTGTTAGAATCTTTTTGTTTGAACCCATCGGATATTTGATTCAATGTTTTTTCGTCTATTCCACAGCCTTGATCTCTGACATCGAACTGTATTTTGAAGCGATTGCTTACTTCCACTTCTGTACAGCTTAGGACAATTGAGACTTCACCCTTATCGCTAAATTTAATCGCATTATCAATCCAGTACGTTAGTATTTTTTGAATGTTCGGCCAGTCGAGCAATAGACAATCAGGCAAATGCTCTGGCGTGTTCAGCGATAAAGTTAGGTGTTTTGCTTTCGCTGCATGTTGGAAGCTATTAATGATGCCTTGGATGTTGGTTTTTAGGTGGACGTGATGCATCACGCTACGGGCTTTATTCGAGGTAAGCTCTGAAAATGTAAGAATGTTTTCGAGTAATCGTAAAAGATTTCTAGCCGAACGGTCGGCAGTATCTTTGTGTCTTTTCTGCTCGTCGGATAGAGGGCTAAATTCCAAGAGTTGAAGGCTCCCTAGAATGCCATTAAGGGGGGTGCGAAGCTCGTGGCTAAACACGCTCAAGAATTTATCCTTGATATTATTATTTTCTTGAGCATTTTCTAGAGCAATATGGAGTTCCTTTTTAATGGCTTTTCGCTCTTTATTCATGGCATGAATACGTAATAGCATGATGCCACCTAATAGCGTGACTTCTAAGAAGCCGCCTACGTATATCATCCATTCTGTAAAGGGGGTGCTGGGTAATAGGCCACTTAATCTCATGGAGGCGAGTACCATGCCCATGATAAAAACAAGCCAGCTAAAGGTAAAAAGTAGGGCGTTTTGAACCCCTTTCTTATATGCATATAGGCCGATAGGAATCAGCAGGAGGTAAAACATGGCAATAAAATCGGCTGTGACTCGCGATATATCGGGGTAGCCTAATACATTCGTCAAGACCCCAATAAAGCCCACGGTTACTAACAGAAGAATACTGCGATCGGCCAGAGTTGAAATTTTTGATAAGAGCAGAAAACGCCGAATAAACAGCAATGCTGCGATCTGACAAATATTGATCTTGAGCACCACCATCCATAATTCATAGTGATGGGGCATAACGAAATAACCCCAGAACCCACTTAAGCCAGCAAACAGTCCCGCTGCAGAGAAAACAAAAGCGGCGTAGTATAGAAATAGCTTATCTCTCGTTGATGCAAAGGCAATGATGGCGGCAATGGCCATAAATATTTCAAGGCAGATGAGAAAGGTTAAGAAAAGGATTTCGATGTTTGCGTTGCGATAGAAGTGCGCCTCGCTCCAAAGTCGAAAAGACGTAAAGCAGTGCATGGTCATTTCATTGCCTTGGAAAATGCGTATGAAGACCTCGTAAGTACTGTCTTTGTCTAGTGTCAGCATAAATGCGGGGCGGTGAAATGAGATCGGGCGAGTCTCAACGGGTAAGTCGAAACCGTAATGTAGGTGTTGAAAATCGTCGTTACTGCTAAGTTTACGATAGTAGACGTCGATACTTTGAGCTGAGGCGTCCACATATTCTACGATCAGGCGGTGATCACCCTGGCTTGGGCTCTTTAACGCAAAAGCCATCCAAGAAGGGTTGTCAGAAAATCCACGGTTGATTTCACCTTTGTTAGGACGTTGCCAACGACCTTCGGCGACCACTAGGTCGAACGGGGCATATTCGTCATATTCTCGGGTATACAAGTATTGGTCTGAGGTGGGTTGCCCTGATTCGTGGGAAGATAGATCGATGATCGGAAGAGCGGGGCTAGGCGCTCCATAGGCTACGGGCAAACAGTAAATGAGTATCAAAAATAGGGAGGCGATCCATATCGAGTTCGTCTGAGCCATCCGAGTTACATATCTTCTAACCAATAATGAGGAAACACAGAGCCTAATTGGCATGGGCTTAGCTGTCTATTGACTATAGAAGGATAGCGCCCGAGGGGCAATGTTGTTGGCAGGTATGGACGCCCATGTAACGTATGAGTCACATGAGCGCTCGTCGAAGCGATCAACACTTCATGCGTATTAGAGTGACTCGATCAAGGCTCGGATGCGCTTGGCAGCTTCGATACACTCATCCACCTCCGCGACTAGGGCCATACGAACTCGGTTGGCCCCCGGATTAACACCGTCTACCGTGCGAGATAGGTAACTACCCGGCAGTACCGTGACCTGCTGTTCGGCATATAAGCGTTGAGCAAACACTTCTTCGTTGATCGGCGTCTTTGCCCATAAATAAAAGCTCGCATCGCTTTGCTTAACATCCATTACCGGCGACAAGATATCGAGCACGGCCTTAAATTTTTCCGTGTACAGGCGGCGGTTTTCCTCAACATGTGTTTCATCCTTCCATGCAGCGATACTCGCCAGTTGATTAGGAATACTCATAGCGCAGCCATGGTAGGTTCGGTAGTTAAAGAAAGGGCCAAGAATATCAGCATCACCCGCTATGAATCCGCTGCGCAGGCCTGGAAGGTTTGAGCGCTTGCTAAGGCTATGGAATACCACGCAACGTTTAAAGTCATCACGGCCCAGTTTCGCACACGCTTCCAGTAAGCCTATGGGCGCATCGGTGCCATCCACGTAGATTTCGCTATAACACTCATCACTGGCCAAAATGAAATCGTACTTGTCGGCCAGTTCGATCAATTTTTTCAGTGTTTCAAACTGAATGACCGCCCCGGTGGGGTTACCTGGCGAGCACGTAAACAATACCTGCGTACGGGCCCAAATCTCTGCTGGCACCGCGTCAAAATCAGGGTTAAATCCGTTCTCTTCTAAACAAGGCAGATAATGAGGCTCCACTCCGGCTAAATAGGAGGCGCCTTCGTAGATTTGGTAAAACGGATTGGGGCTGACCACCAGTGCGTCTTCTTGAGATGGGTCTATGACGGCCTGAGTAAACGCGAAAATGGCTTCTCGAGTACCGTTTACCGGCAATATTTGGGTTTCAGGGTTCAGCCCGCTCAAATGAAAACGCTGGCATGCCCAGTCAGCCATGGCCTGGCGAAACTCAGGAAGCCCTTTTGTAGAAGGGTAATTGGCCAGTTTGTCTAGATTGTTGGCCATAGCGTCTAGCACGAACTGAGGACTGTCGTGCTTGGGCTCGCCGATGGAGAGGGCGATGTGTGGTAGATCACTGGTGACCTGGGCTTCGGCCTTAAGTTTATTTAATTTTTCAAATGGGTATGGCTGTAGCTTGTCTAGGTTTGGATTCATTGGTGGCCCCGTATCCCTTATTTTGGCGCGGATTATAGTGGAGCAAAGCGCCGATGTGTACCAAATCAGCCATATATGGACGCGCCCGCAAGGCGAATATGTCCAGCTTCAATGGCAAAAAGCCTGATTGAAACCCCATGGCTGTGCACCGATTTGATTCTTTCGTGATTCGAGGGTGGTTCGTTTTTGCCCGAAGTTGGTTCAATACCGGCTTATTTTGACTAGCTGGCCAATTAATCTTATCGAAGGGGGAATTGGATAAAAGCACCGAAAGGGTGCATTTAAAGTGGTTGAGCGAAAAGACAGGCGAATCAATTTGGTGCGGCCGGAGGGTCAATTTAATACCTTGCTCAGTTAAAGAGATGGATTTTGGTGTCTTTTGTGCTCTTTTGTGGGGAGAAAAAGGCGGGCGTTCAAAAGAAAATCGCTGATCCAAAAAAAGTGAAAAACTTGGCACAAAGTTTGAGACAGGAAGGAAAACGGTTTCATTTAAAAATCGAAGGCGCCGGATTTTTAAAAATAGAAATTAAAAAAAAACGCAACGACTGAGAAAGGAAAGAGCAATGACACTTTCACAATCCATAAAACGAGCCGTTAAATCGGTAGCACTGGGTGCGGGCTTAGCCGCCACTTTATTTAGTGTGCAAACTCAAGCAGTGGAGCCTGAAAAAGAAGACCTAAAATTTGGCTTCATTAAATTAACGGACATGGCACCGCTAGCGATCGCTGCCGAGAAAGGCTTCTTTGAAGATGAAGGCTTGTTCGTGGAGCTTGAAGCGCAAGCAAACTGGAAAGTACTTCTGGACCGCGTAATCACGGGTGAGCTAGACGGCGCTCACATGTTAGCGGGTCAGCCTTTAGGTGCGACGATCGGCTTCGGTACCCAAGCGCATATCGTGACGGCGTTCTCTATGGATCTGAACGGTAACGGCATCACGGTATCCAACGATGTTTGGAACGAAATGAAGAAACACGTACCACACAAAGATGGTAAACCCGTTCACCCGATTAAAGCAGACTATCTAAAGCCTGTGGTTGAAAAGTTCAAAGATGAAGGTAAGCCATTCAAAATGGGTATGGTATTCCCTGTGTCGACGCACAACTACGAGCTACGTTACTGGCTGGCGGCAGGTGGCATTAACCCTGGCTACTACGCACCTCACAAAGGCGATACCAGTGGCACGTTGAAAGCAGATGCACTGTTATCCGTAACGCCTCCACCGCAAATGCCTGCGACCATGGAAGCCGGTACGATTTATGGTTACTGTGTAGGTGAGCCATGGAACCAACAAGCGGTATTTAAAGGCATTGGTGTACCAGTTATTACCGATTACCAAATTTGGAAAAACAATCCAGAAAAAGTGTTTGGTGTTTCCAAAGGCTGGGCCGACAAATACCCGCAAACTCACATTGCGGTTGTAAAAGCGATGATTCGCGCGGCCAAATGGTTGGATGAAAACAACAACGCAAACCGTCCAGAAGCAGTGAAGATTCTTTCTCAGTCAAACTATGTGGGTGCAGATTACGACGTCATTGCTAATTCCATGACGGGTACCTTTGAGTTCGAGAAAGGGGATAAGCGTGAAATCCCAGATTTCAACACCTTCTTCCGTCATAACGCGACCTATCCATACTATTCCGATGCCATTTGGTACCTAACGCAGATGCGTCGTTGGGGTCAGATTTCTGATCATAAGCCGGATAGCTGGTACATGGACATTGCGAAGAAAGTTTATCGTCCTGATATCTATGCTCAAGCCGCTCAAGAGTTGATTGCAGAAGGTAAAATGAAAGCCTCAGAATTCCCTAACTTTAAAACCGAGACGGGTTTCAAGCCGGCACAAAAAGGCTTCATTGATAACGTAACTTACGATGGTTCCAAACCCAATGAGTACCTGAATAAGTTCAATATTGGTCTTAAAGGAAAGGATAAGGTTTAACCCATATCCGATAGGTAAAAAGACGCCGACATCAGTCGGCGTCCATCATCAGACATGGGGAATGATTTTATGATGAGCGTTGTATCGAAATTGGAAAATATAGGGGTGTTCTCACCTTGGATTCGAATCATCAAGGGAGAAAACCGTCGCGAACAAGTAAATGTCCTGCTGCGTTCGTTGGGCATTCCTTTATTGGCATTTGTCATTTTCTTGGGAATTTGGGATGCAGCGGCGAAACGAGTAGTGACATCGTTAGGACAGGTGCCAGGCCCAACTCAAGTTTTCGAGCAGGCAAAAGGATTGTGGCAAGAATACAGTGACGAGAAAGTCAAAGAACAAAAATTTTACGAGCGCCAAGAAAAACGCAATGCCAAGAAATTAGCCAAGAATCCTGAGGCGAAAGTGAAATGGCGCGAATACAACGGACGCCCTACCTATATAGATCAAATATTAACAAGCCTTGTGACCGTATTTACAGGCTTTGTATTAGCGGTGTTAGTTGCAGTTCCTCTCGGCATTATTATGGGGTTGAGTAAAACACTGAACAGCGCCATGAATCCCATTGTACAAATTTTTAAACCGGTATCGCCTTTGGCTTGGCTGCCGATTGTGACCATGGTGGTATCAGCCGTGTATGTAAGCGCAGATCCGATGTTTGAAAAATCCTTTGTCACGTCGGCGATCACGGTAACACTATGCTGTATGTGGCCAACTTTAATTAACACCTCTGTTGGTGTGTCAGGCATTAGTCCTGATTTGTTGAATGTATCTAAAGTATTGCGATTGAGCTGGTTTACAAAAGTGCGAAAAGTGGTTTTGCCGTCTTCAATTCCAATGATTTTTACCGGTATGCGCTTATCTCTTGGAGTGGGTTGGATGGTGCTCATTGCCGCAGAAATGCTGGCGCAAAACCCAGGGTTAGGAAAGTTTGTTTGGGATGAGTTCCAGAATGGTTCATCCAATTCCCTGGGCCGAATCATGGTCGCAGTATTAACCATTGGTGTCATCGGCTTCTTATTGGATTGGATCATGTTGACGCTGCAACGTAAGTTTTCATGGGATAAGTCCACGGCTATTTGATGGGCAGAAATAAAATAGAGCTATACGAATCAAAGAACGCCCATTGAGCGGGAGAAAAGAATGAGTCATTTACATATCGACCATGTCACCATGGAGTTTGAAACCCCAAAAGGGGTGTTTACAGCCTTAGATAACGTGAACCTTAAGATCGAAAAAGGTGAGTTCGTATCATTAATTGGCCACTCCGGTTGTGGTAAGTCAACCGTCCTGAATATTATTGCGGGCCTATATCAAGCCACCAAAGGTGGCATTATTCTCGATGGGCAAGAAGTGAATGAGCCTGGCCCAGAACGGGCCGTGGTCTTCCAAAACCATTCCTTGTTACCTTGGCTTACGGCATACGAAAACGTAGAGCTGGCCGTTCAGCAGGTATTTAAAGGCAAGAAATCCAAGGCCGAGATGAAAGAATGGATCGAGTATAACTTAGAGCTAGTGCACATGAGTCACGCGAAGCACAAGCGACCGGATGAAATTTCAGGTGGTATGAAGCAGCGCGTGGGTATCGCTAGGGCATTGGCCATGGAGCCAACGGTGTTGTTGATGGATGAGCCTTTTGGTGCGCTCGACGCGCTAACACGCTCGCACTTGCAAGACAGCCTTATGGAAATCCAAAGAGATTTGAAGAACACCGTCGTCATGATTACTCATGATGTGGACGAGGCAGTGTTATTGTCAGATCGTATCGTGATGATGACCAATGGCCCTGCAGCCACCATTGGGGAGATTTTGGAGGTGGATCTGGAGCGCCCAAGGCACCGCCTAGAGCTGGCCGACGACCCACGTTACAATCATTTCAGAGCCGAAGTTTTGCGATTCTTGCACGATCGTCACGCGAAGCCCGACGTGCCCACAGCCCAGGTGGCGTAAAGAACGGGGAAATGAAAACCCAAAGGCCGAGTGTCTACTCGGCCTATTCGCTTTGGGGCTTCCAAATAGGCGCTCGGTTTGAGTCGCCAAATGGCGGGAGCGCCCTAGCATCTTTTGCCGCTGTCCGATATGATCTAGCCCCTAAATCATCAGTGATGTGTGATCAAAAAATCAGCAATTCAAGATCCACATTTGACCGACATAAGGCAAACGCATTTCATGAGTTATCAGGTTCTCGCCCGCAAATGGCGCCCGCAGTTTTTCAAGGATATGGTAGGGCAAGAGCATGTCCTACGTGCCTTGATTAATGCATTAGATAACCAGCGTTTGCACCATGCCTATTTGTTTACTGGAACCCGGGGTGTGGGGAAAACCACCATTGCCCGAATTCTCGCCAAGTGTCTTAACTGTGAGCAGGGCATCAGTTCAGAACCCTGCGGCGAATGTCAAAGCTGCCAAGAAATCAGCCAAGGCCGCTTTGTAGACCTAATCGAAGTGGATGCGGCCTCTCGTACCAAGGTGGAAGACACGAGGGAAATTCTCGATAACGTTCAATATGCGCCTACTCGCGGGCGATTTAAGGTGTACCTAATCGATGAGGTGCATATGCTGTCCAACTCCAGTTTCAATGCCTTGTTGAAAACACTGGAAGAGCCACCACCGCACGTTAAATTCTTACTCGCCACGACAGATCCGCAAAAACTGCCTGCGACCATTTTAAGCCGTTGCTTGCAGTTCAGTCTCAAGAACATGACACCAGAACGGATTGTTGGCTATCTAAAGAGCATTCTCGGACAAGAAAGCATCTCAGCGGAAGAACCAGGTTTATGGTTATTGGGTCGGGCTGCCGAGGGCAGTATGCGAGACGCGTTGAGTCTCACAGATCAGGCCATTAGTTTTGGTGAAGGGCAAATCAAGGAGCACGATGTCGCAGCGATGCTGGGCACCGTTGACCGTGGTCGAGTCTTTCAATTGGCCATAGCGTTAGCGGAGGCAAATGCCGCCGACGCACTAGGGCTGGTGGCTCAGATGGCAGAGCATGCGGTGGACTTTAATAACTTATTGGCTGATTTAATCAGCTTGATCCACCGAATCGCGCTGGCTCAGGCCGTGCCAGAGGCGGTGGACAACAGTCAGGGCGATAAAGAGCAGGTCATGGCCCTCGCCCAAGCGGTGTCGCCGTCCATGGTGCAACTGATGTATCAAATTGCCTTAACTGGAAAACGAGACCTTCCTTTGGCGCCGGACCCTCGTTCGGGCATGGAAATGACGCTGCTGCGCATGATTAACTTCGCCCCGGTGGGGCAACAGGCCGAGCAGCAGTCTTCACAGTCGGGAGTACCCCCGGTAAAAAAGCCGGATCTGGCGCACCTTAAGCGCCAGGTGGTATCCGCTCCTCAGGTGAGCGAGCCCTCTGACGTTTCAGTACCTCCGATATCTCTAGATTCGACCGACTCGAGTGCCACAGAGGTGGCTTCGGATGCCCATTTAGCGGCCGTGACACCCGCTACTGAGGCGCTGAGTAGTGCCACTGAAACCGCTCCGGAAGTGATTGCTGATGTAGCGACTGATGTGGACGTGCTCGAGCCTTCCGATGCGGTTTCTGTTGGTCAGGCTCAGTCGACAGTGGAAGCCATAGATGAATCACAGGAGTCTCCACCGTGGGAGGAATCGAGCCACCCAGTGTCTTTTGCTCCACAGACAGAACATGAGCAGCAGGTAACGGCTCACCATTCAACCCCTGAAGTGCCTCTTGAGCCTGAAGCTCCAGCGCCCCAGGCGACTTTCGAGCAAGATATACCCGTTGCAGCTGCGCCGTCTGCTGATTTTGCGGATGAGGGCCTGCCTGAGGACATTAAAAACATGCCGCTCAGTGGTGCCAGTTGGCCCCTCGTGTTTGAGCATTTGCCTGTGGACGGCATGTTACGGAATTTGGTCGCGAATACCTGTCTGGTATCAGTGGACGGGGCTCTGCTGACCTTTCATGGCGAGGCTGGGCATATGAGGCTGTTCAGTGCGGCCCACCAGAAGAAATTTAATGAGCTTTTGAATGAGGCTTTGGGCTCGCAGTACCAGCTTACCGTCGTGGATGGGCCTCTAACCCATGAAACCCCGGCCCAGCGTGCCCAAAGGCTAGCGGCTGAGCGCCAGCAGGCGGCCATTACAAGCATTGAACAAGACCCAAATGTGCAAGCATTGAGACAAGCCTTCAATGCACAGGTTATAATGGACAGCATTACGCCCATTTAACTGGGAAATCGAATAAAACCGTGAGGATAGCGAAATGATGAAAGGCGGCATGGGCAATATCATGAAACAAGCCCAGAAAATGCAAGAGCGTATGCAAAAGGCTCAAGAAGAGCTAGCAAACGCAGAGACCACGGGTGAAGCCGGTGGTGGCCTAGTGAAAGTAGTGATGACGGGTCGTCACGATGTTAAGAGCGTTGCCATCGACGATAGCTTGATGGAAGAAGAAAAAGAGATCTTAGAAGATTTGCTTGCCGCGGCGGTGAACGACGCAGTAAGAAAGATCGAAGCGGCTTCGTCTGAGAAGATGAGTGGCCTGACAGCGGGTATGGGTTTACCTGCGGGTATGAAGCTGCCGTTCTAAACACGGCGCTTAGACACCTCTTCTCATGATGTGAGCGGCGAGTATTAAGGTGGATCGATGGCATATCGAATCCACCGTTTTTATTTGGGCGATCGCCCATTCTAAATAGGTAGGTAGTGAGAATATGGCCTCGTTGAGTCCGTTGATTAACGATTTAGTAGACGCGTTGACCATCTTACCGGGGGTAGGGCCTAAGTCCGCCCAGCGTTTAGCGCTATACCTATTGGAAAAGAACAAGGAAGGCGCCGAGCGTCTGGTCGGAACCTTGAGCGAAGCGTTAGAAAAGGTAGGGCATTGTTCAAAATGTCGAAACCTCACCGAAACTGAGTTGTGTCCTGTTTGCGACGATCCAAAGCGCCTCGATAGTCAGCTGTGCATCGTAGAAACACCGGCTGAAGTATTAGCCATCGAACAAACTGGTTTCCGCGGACGTTACTTTGTCCTTTTTGGGAGGTTGTCTCCCATCGAGGGAGTGGGCCCAGAAGCATTGGGTTTAGATAAGCTCCAGCAACAGGTGACAAACAGCTCAGTAGAAGAAATTATCCTAGCGACCAACCCAACGGTAGAGGGTGAAGCCACGGCGCAATTTATACAGCAAATGTTTAAAGGCACTGGGGTTGAAGTGAGTCGAATCGCTCATGGTGTGCCTTTAGGCGGTGAATTGGAATATGTAGATGGCGGCACGTTAGCTCATGCCATTGCGGGAAGAAAAACGTTTTAATGAAATACATCGATACAGATGCCCAGCTTGCTGAGGTATGCCAAGACTGGTTGACACTCGACCGTATCGCCATCGACAGCGAATTTATGCGCGTGGATACATTTTTTCCTCAGCTTGCGTTGATTCAGGTAAACGACGGTTCGCAAACCGTGCTGATTGATCCGATTTCCATTGAAGATTGGTCTCCATTGAGAGCGGTGTTTACGGCGGAATCGGTGGTAAAGGTACTGCATAGCCCTAGCGAAGATTTTGATGCGTTTTATCATAACGTAGGTGTTTTGCCGAGCCCTATTCTTGATACCCAATTGGCAGCTGCCCTTGCGAGCTTAGGCGGAATAATGGGTTACCAAAAATTGGTGAAAGCGATTTTGGATATCGACCTAGATAAAGGTGAAACACGAAGCGATTGGCTGCAGCGTCCGCTCAGTGATAGTCAGTTGCATTATGCGGCCGATGACGTTAACCACCTGCTTGAAATTATGGGGGAGCTTGAGTCGAAGCTGAAAGCATTGGGTCGTTGGGAGTGGTTGGTTGAAGACTGTGAAACCATGGTGACTGAATGGTTAAATACTCAAGAGACTGGCTATAGTATCGATCGTATTAAAAAAGCATGGATGTTAAAACCACATCAGCTTAACGTTCTAAATCAATTACTACTATGGCGTGAATCCCACTGCCGCAAAATCAATAAACCTCGTGGTCACTTGCTGAATGATGCCCTAATGGTAGAGGTGGCAACGCGCTTGCCACAGACCGTTAAGCAACTATCTTCTTTAAAGGGCATTCGCCAGGCAACCGTTCGAAAAGAAGGTGACGATATCATCGCCCTTATTCAAAACTGCAAAGAAATGCCTAAGGAGAGCTGGCCTACTAGGTTGCCTAGGCCCCTTAGTCAAGCTGCGGGAGAGTGGTTTAAAAGCATGCGAGCGCTGGTGAATAAGAAGGCCGAAACGTTAGATATACCACCTGAGATGTTGGCAAGAAAGAAGCCAATGGAAAGTTTACTACGTTCAGCCTATCCCCATGGGCCTTTCGTATTGCCAGAGGCATTTACCGGCTGGCGTGAAGATCAAGTTGGCAATGACCTCGTATCATTGCTTAACCAATTAGCAAAGTCCGCATAGGCGGGAGAAAACAATGAAGCGATTATGTACCGTTTGGGCTAGCCCCAAAAAAGAAGAGATGTATTTGTATACTGATCGTTTAGAAGGATTGAAACGAGTTCCAGAAGAACTGTTAAGTTTATTTGGCACACCTAAAGAAGTGATGGCTTTACCGTTATCTGAAGATAAAAAACTAGGTCGTGCAGATGCTCAACAGGTATTGGACGATATTGAGCAAAAAGGCTTCTACTTACAAATGCCGCCTCCACGTGAAGATTACATGCTGAATATTCACAAAGATACCTCTGCAAAATACACGGATATTATTTAGGCGTGAGTCCAATGGTCTTAATCGCCATCGAGTATTCGATGGCCAATCTTGGTGGGGGGATGTAAATGGCGAAGAAAGAAAAGCCTTTCTGGCAGACCAAAACCCTAGCGCAAATGACGAAAGAGGAGTGGGAAAGCCTCTGTGATGGCTGCGCAAAGTGTTGTCTTCATAAGTTAGAAGATGAAGACACAGGAGAAGTACATTACACAGAAATCGTGTGTCGTTATTTGGATCGCGAAACCTGTAGCTGTACCGAATACAAACGCCGCCAAGAGCTCGTGCCCAATTGCGTATGGCTTAAACCAGAAGATATGACGGCGTTTCATTGGTTGCCTTCCACATGCGCCTATCGACTGATTCACGAAGGCAAGCCGTTACCAAAGTGGCATCATCTTCGAAGTGGTGATCGAAAGACAATTCACAAATTTAACCATTCTATGCGACGAAAAGGCATTCCGGACGATAAAATACCGGAAGAAGAATGGGAAGATCATATTATTTGGATGGAATAACATGGCGTATTACGAAACATTTCAATATGCATGGGTCGGCTATTTGCTGGCGGCTATTATGGTGTATTGGAGTGTGTGGAAAATTTCTAAGTATTGGGAAAATGCTGACGTCAAAAATTATTTTCGCATGGTGTCGGCGGTTGTATTATTTACACCTGCAAGCCATACCGAATTAGGAACAGATGCATTAGCTCCGGCGTTTATTGTCACACTAGGTGAATTGCTAACACATGGTATTCAAGCCGCTATGAAAGGCCTGATTCCACTGCTTATTGGCCTGTTGGTTGGGGCGATCGCGTTAGCATTGCAGGTTTATATCAATGTTAAACGACTCGAGAAGCAAAAATAATGGCCGCATTGCTACTACGTTTGCGTCACGTGCCGGAAGACGAATACCAAGAAGTTTGCGGCTTGCTAGAAGAAAACGAGCTGCCGTTTTATGAAACCCAGGTTGGCTTTTGGGGAATTGGCACGGCAGCCATTTGGTTGCATGACTCGGAGCAGTTGCCCCAAGCGAAAGCACTACTAGAAGAGTACATGGCGAACCGCCAAGTGAAGGCAAAAGCAGCGTATCAACAAGCGCTGGCGGCCGGTGAGGTGAGAACATGGTGGGGAACGTTTAAAGCACAACCTGTTATGTTTCTGGTCTACTTTTTGGTCGTCGTATTTATTCTTGGCATTTCTACTCTGCCTTTCTTAGGGCTGCTCTAAACAGGCCCAATATTTTCCCTTTACTAGTCTTGCCAGTCATCCCATGCATTCGTAAATGTGATGGTTTTTTTGGCTGAGTTGAAGTGCTCATGGCCTGGCTCTGAGCGTTCCCCAATGATGACTCGGTGAGCCTTGCAGGCATCGCATTGGCAATGGCGTTGATATTTGTGTCGTTGAGTGGTGTGTTCTGCGAGATCGGTTAACGTGGGAATGTCATCTTCTGTCCAGGCTAGGCCTTTGAGAGATTGATTAATCTCGATTTGATCTTCCTTATCCATGGAGCTGACTCAGTTTGTTCCAAAACCAGAGCCGAAGGCTACTGGAGTTTAACAGTAAAAACATGAGTCTTATTTCTTAATTTTTCGTAAAACAGTGTGAGTAACTTCACAGATTCTGCTTCAAGTGCGGGGCGATCAGTCGCCAGTTGTGCCGCTAATGGTTTGAGTCTCCAAGATGGTCGGGCTCGTAATGGTGTTTTTCAGGGTTCCTAAAAATGGTGCTCTCACCGTGACTAAGTCCCGATTCTTTAAGTAGTTTGACTCGCTTTCAGATAGATAGCGTTCCACAACGTGGTATTGAAGGGATGGCTTCATGCCTGATAAGAGCCACTGTCCAACGCCCCTCATTTTCGTCATGAATGGAATGCCCTGAAATACGGTACCTGCCGGTGTACCCGTGAGAATCAGTGTGCGCTCAGGGATGGTATGTGGTTCAGGTAGAAGTTGTATTTGGCTATCGTTAAACGCCCAGGTTCGCCCACTATTTTTCCAAATTTCATTAAAAATGGCTTTTCGCTGCCAAATGAGATGCTTTACCTTAGCTTGCTGGCGGACGCTATTGTTCACGCTCAGTTGAAGAGATAAGCGGCTTAAAAATGCATCGCTCATATTGGGTATGACGAATAGGTTACCCACGGGTAACAGGCCCGGTGCGCTTTTCCCCTGTGCAAATCCTTTTCCCGATTCAATGTCCTTTGGATCGACATGATGCATGAGAACTTCTCTGTCACTTAAATCGTTAGCGAGCATGAATCCGACTCGATAAGGGGTGTTTTCATACTCAACCTTGTTTAAAACCACCATGGCCACTTCTGCTTCGTAGTCGAGTGCTCTGCTTTTTGATGAAACTTGCGCATTCCAAGGGGTTGGCGTTACCCGTTTGCTAAATAAGAATGGGGTTCTGGTGACGTCTGTTTCCTGAGCATGATCACGGTAATTAGTGCCTACTGCGATATGTATGTCAGCAAGCTGTACAGGTAGGCCTAAGTGAGACGAGGGAACGCGGGTGACTGGATATCGTTGCTCATCGTTCAGCATATTTTGTATTTGGTCGTATTGATAGCGATGAAATAAATCGATGGCATCGCGCTCGCCATTGATGAACGCTTTGGATAAGTCTCGTCCCAAAATAATATTGTCTTGAAACGACGTGACCAAAATGGTTTTGCTTCCGTATTGTTTGCTCGTTTTGGCAAAGGTCAGTGCTTGATCAAAAGGGGCGATGTCAACCGAGCTTGTGTCACTAGACGATGAGGCTAAGGCGTGAGAGCTATTGGTGACATTCAAGAGCAAACTGAAAATTGCAAGTATCAAGCTACGCATACCCTGTCCTTTTATTTTTTATGTCATTAAGGGTCGAGCTTTCTGGTTGAGCAAGTCATATCCTTTAAAACACGGAGGCAAATGAGTGAGGATACTTAGATGGTATGCGCAATCGATTGGGTGGACCTATCAAAGACGACGACGTTAACGGGAGTGATAGGGAGTGGGAGTTACTCGTGAGGGAGGTGACGTGCCAGGTTTTTCTGGCACATCTGACCAATATTAGTTTGCGTCCGTTTTCGGCATATCGTATATGGTTAGACCGTCCAAATTTTTTGAACTTGGATAGAGTTTTGCCGCTACGAAATACGTCACCACGAACATAATGACGTTGCCGACAAAACCGGTGTAATACAGATCAAAAGGCACGCTGATGGCTTCAGGTAATAGGCCTTTTTTGCTGAAAATGGTCCACGCGGTGAACACCATGGTGCTGATGAGGCCGACCCACACAGCGCGGGCATCCCCTTTCTTAGTAAAGAAACCAATGAGGTATAAGCCCAGTAGTCCTCCACCTAGGATGCTGGTCAAGACGGTAGCCGTGTCTTGCAGCGTTTTTGTTTCGGCATGGGCTAGGTAAATCGCCCCTAGAATCATTAAGGTTGCGGCAACGGAAGCGAACACCCAAGCCGCTTTTAAATAGTGTTTGTCATCTTGAGTAGGGTTAATGTGGCGGCGATAGATATCCACTACAGAAACCGTAGAGATGGCATTTATGGAGCTGTCTAACGATGACATGGCGGCAGCCAAAGCCGACGCGATAACCAATCCTGCCACGCCAGCCGGTAAATGATTGCTGATAAAGTATGGCAAGATGCCTTCAGCAGCACGAGTGCCATCTAACATTTCTGCTGCCGGTTGGGCAGGGAACTGTTGAAAGAACACAAACAGTGCGGTGCCTAGGAACATGTAAAACGCCCAGATTGGCAGCGAACTGGCCACCGCGATGAACATGGCTTTACGCGCTTCATGGGTACTTTTGGATGCACAATAGCGCTGAACGGTATTTTGGTTAGAAGAGTATTCGGTGAGCCAAGCAATTAAACCGATAAACAGCATCATGGAAACCGTTTTCTCATCAAAGCGAATGCCCCAATCCACTTCTTGCAATACGCCATTTTCGAGTACGCTAAAACTAAATTTGTTGAAATCGCCTGCTACAGAAAAGATTTGCTCTAAACCGCCGGGCAGAGTGTCAATAATGACCCAGATGCACAGTAATCCACCTAAGAGCAATACAATGGTTTGAATCACGTCGGTCCAAATGACCGCGTCGATGCCGCCGATGATCGTATAAATAGCGACGATTAAGCCGCCGACGATGATGGCCCAGGTCGGGCTAAGGCCGGTGAGTTCTTGAATCAGTAACGATAGCAAAAATAGAATCATGCTCACTCGTACGATTTGAGCAATGATGAAGGCAATGGCGCCATACACACGAACGGATGGGCCGAAGCGATCTTCTAAATATTCGTAGGCGGACGTGATCTTGCCCCGTCTAAAAAAGGGTAAAAAGAAATAGGCTGCGATCAGAATACCGATGGGCAGCATTAAGTTAGGTACGTACCGCAACCAGGATGTCTTGAAGGCATCTCCAGGATAGGCGAGGAAGGTGATGGAGCTAATGGACGTCCCCACGAGTGATAATCCAATGACCCAGCCGCCGAAGCTACGGCCGCCCACAAAATACTCTTCGGTATTGGTGTTTTTACGGGAGAAATAGACACCCACTCCTGTAATGATCAGCAAATAGCCGATCAAAGCCACCATATCTAATGTTTGTAAGTTCACAGCCGGACCTTTCGTTTCTTGTTATTGGCAATGTGCCTGTCATCTAAGCGTCGCGGGATTGTAACAAAAGCCCAAGCTCCTACCAAAGGCTGTGTCTATCAGCCACCTCATTTTTAAAATTCTAATTCCTATTTGCTAATGATAATGATTAGCATTATAGTTAGCCAACAAAATAACAATAACCAAGATGAAATGATGAGAATGATTACAACGTCAGGTCTATTGGGGTCTTTATGCAGTTTAAAAAATCCGCTTTGGCGGTCTTAGTCACCACGTATTCATTGGGGTTATCTGTGAGCGCGAGCGCGCAGGAAATGCCACAAGCCATCGAAGAGGTGGTAGTAGAAGGCGAAGAACAAAAGGGGTTCTCTGCTAAAAACAACACTACAGCCACGAAACTCGATCTTTCACTTAAGCAGACGCCGCAATCCGTATCTGTCATCAATGAAGCTCTGATGGATACATTTGCGTTAGACGACGTGAACGACGTACTGGCGCTCACCACAGGCATTCAGGTTGAGAAACCAGAAACCGATCGAGTGTATTACACCGCTCGCGGATTCGACATTACGCAATTTCAAATGGATGGCATGGGTTTACCGCTCAGTAATAGCAATGTCTACGTCAGTATTGATACGTCGCTATTCGAACGTATCGAAGTTGTGCGTGGCGCAAATGGCTTAACGGCGGGTATCGGTGACCCGTCGGCCACGGTGAATTTTGTTCGTAAAACCCCTAAGCAAGACACACAGGGCGAAGTCAAAGCGACGGTTGGTTCTTGGAATAAGGCCCGCTTAGAAGGCGACGCCTCAGTGGTGATTTCAGATGATTTAAGAGCCCGAGTCGTAGCGGCCAAAGAAGACAAAGAGTCATATTTGGATCGTTATGCCCAAGACAAAACCCTGGGTTATGGCGTCGTAGAATGGGATGACGACATTGGTGGCCGACTAACCGCAGGATACAGTCAGCAAAAGGTCAACACGGACTCTCCGCTTTGGGGTGCGTTACCTTTGGTGTACAGCGACGGCTCACCGACAGACTATGACCGCTCCACCAGCACGGCAGCCGATTGGGCTTACTGGAACACAACTGAAGAACGTAGCTTTGCCAAATACGAGTTGCCATTTAACAATGGCTGGCGCGTTTCAGCAGCGTTGAACTACGTTGAAATGGATACGGATTCTTATCTGCTTTATGCAGCGGGTACACCGGATGCCACAGACGAATCCGGTGTAGTTGCAGCCTATGCGAGTGAATATGATCTGGATGAATGGCAAACTATGGCAGAGGTCTACGCCAGTGGTCCGTTTAAATTGTTTGGTCAAACTCACGAATTAGTAGTGGGTCAAAGCGCGAGCAGAGCAAAAGTGTCTCAAGTGAGTTTGTATGATGCGACGACGGTGGCCGGTTGGTCTGATCCGTCACAGCTTACGCCGATTAACGTGGCTGAATTTGATGGGGCCTACCCATTGCCAGTGTTTAACGTACCTGGTGGCGGTGGCTCTTGGGAGGATAAGGAAATGGCCACTTATGCCACGGCCAAATGGCAGTTAGCGGAAAACAGCTTGTTAATCACTGGTGGTCGTTACAGCCATTGGACTCGTGAAGGCTTGGCCTACGGCACCGCATACGACAGCTCTGATGACGTGTTCATTCCTTATGTGGGACTGGTTCAAGACTTGACCGACAACGTATCGGCTTACACGAGTTACACTCAGACTTATACGCCCCAATCGCAATTGGACAGTAACTTAAAACAGTTGGAGCCGAAAACCGGTACCAATTATGAAGTGGGTGTAAAAGGAGAGTTCGATCAATTGAATGCCATGCTTGCGGTCTTTAAAACACAACAAGACAATGTTGCGTTCCCCAATGGTAATGTGAACGGCACTGACGTTTATAAAGGCGTCGACGGTATCGAGAGCCAAGGCATTGAGCTAGACGTTGCAGGTCAGGTATCGGATGAACTGAACCTAGCGGCCGGTTTGACCTATGTGGAAATCACCGACGCTGATGGCGAACGTACAAACTTGTACACACCCGAAACCACAGCGAATGTGGCAGCCAGTTATGCCATCACGCCTAAGTTAACGCTGGGAGCCACGGCCACTTGGCAAAGTGAAATTGAAGGCACGGTTAAGCAAGATGCTTACGCGCTTTATTCACTGTCTGCCGGTTATGCTATTGCCAGCAATATCAAAGCGAATGTCGTGGTGAACAACCTTACGGATGAAAAATATCTAACGAGTTTAAAATGGGCCCAAGGATATTACGGTGCACCGAGACATGCGGTGGCATCCATTAGCTACGAGTTTTAAATAGAGCAAGCCAGTCCTATATGGGCTGGCTTCGTTTTAGTGTAAATACGAATAATGAATAGTCAGTAAAGCAAAGATGAGAAAAACCCTATTTAAATGGCACAGCTACATTGGATTGTTTAGCGTGCTACCTCTGTTCTTAATTTCCTTAACGGGTAGTCTCCTCGTGTTCAAATACGAACTCGATACCTTGTTACGTGGCGATATGGTCTCGGTGGCTCAAGTAGAAGAGCGTTTGCCTTTAGATGACTTAATCGGTGTAGTAAATACAGTTCACCAAGATCATGAAATCGTAGGCTGGGTGTTGTTTCAGAACCCAGAGCGCAGCGATGTGGTGTATCTGATGCCCAAAGGCAGCAGCGATTGGTACCATATTTATTTAGATGGATACACCGGTGCTATTTTGTCTGAGCCTGGAACGGCCACGACCTATTTCACCGATTGGTTAGTTGAATTACATGCGTCATTTTTGCTAGGCGATACCGGGCTTATCATTGTGTTTGTTTATTCGCTGTTGCTGATTGTATTAGGCGTCAGTGGTTTGATTTTGCACCGTAAGTTTTGGCGAAACCTGTTTAAACTTCGCACGCAAGCGAGACGAATTCTTTATTACAGTGACCTACATAAATTGTTAGGTGCATGGGGTAGCCCCATTTTGTTGATACTCGGTATTACAGGGGGTTATTGGAATGTCGCCCACGTGCTGCATGAAATGGAGCACCACGAAGAAGAACACTTTGTGATGGAGCATCGTATGTACAGCAACGACATTTCATTCGATGGCTTAATGGCTGACGCACCGAGCCGAGTGGCTGGGTTTGAAACCACTTATATTCGTTTTCCGAATGAAGCCGATGATCAAATTGCGTTATATGGCGATGTACCGGATACCAATTTCTTAACAAGCCAGTATGCCAGTTCGATTACGTATGATCGTGACAGCGGTGAATATCTTTCCCACATAGATATTCGCGAGGCCAGCGCATTAAGAGTGTTTCTAGACACTTTTAGGCAACTGCACTTTGGTACGTTTGCGGGTGTGACCAGTCGGATTATTTGGCTGGTGGTTGGGTTTTTTCCAATCGTACTGGGCTGCAGTGGATTGTATCTATGGCTCAAGCGTCGCCGTGCACGCAAAGCAAAGCAGCAGCGCTTACAAAAGCAAATTGAAGCGAGCATGAATTCATAAGCGCTATGAATATGCTCGGTGAGCGCTCACCGTCAGCCTGACGCACGAGGCGCATTCCCCTCTGTCATCCCCGACGCGAAGCGCATTCCACTCTGTCATCCCCGGCGCGCGAAGCGCAATGTTCGGGGATCCAATGTGGGTGTTCGATGAAATGCGTGTGCTTACAGTAAACCGAAAAACGGTAAATGTTAACGATGTGGATACCTGCCTGCGCAGGTACGACTGAGTGTCGCACTAAAGTACGACCTACGACGGCCACTCCCGAAGCACAAAGTGCATCCCACCGTCATCCCCGACGCGCGCAGCGCAATGTTCTGGGATCCAATGTGGGTGTTCGATGAAATGCGTGTACTTACAGTAAACCGAAAAACGGTAAATGTTAACGAGGTGGATACCTGCCTGCGCAGGTATGACTGAGTGTCGCACTAAAGTACGACCTACGACGGCCACTCCCGAAGCACCAATCGCATCTCCACCGTCATCCCCGACGCGCGAAGCGCAATGTTCGGGGATCCAATGTGGGTGTACGATGAAATGCGTGTGCTTACAGCAAACCGAAAAACATTAAACGCGAACGAGGTGGATACCCGCCTGCGCAGGTACGACTGAGTGTCGCACTAAAGTACGACCTACGACGGCCACTCCCGAAGCACCAATCGCATCTCCACCGTCATCCCCGACGCGCATTCCCCTCTGTCATCCCCGGCGCGCGAAGCGCAATGTTCGGGGATCCAATGTGGGTGTTCGATGAAATGCGTGTACTTACAGCAAACCGAAAAACGTTAAATGTTAACGAGGTGGATACCTGCCTGCGCAGGTACGTCTGTGTGTCGCACTAAAGTACGACCTACGACGGCCACTCCCGAAGCACAAAGTGCATCCCTCTGTCATCCCCGGCGCGCGAAGCGCAATGTTCGGGGATCCAATGTGGGTGTTCGATGAAATGCGTGTGCTTACAGCAAACCGAAAAACATTAAACGCGAACGAGGTGGATACCTGCCTGCGCAGGTATGACTGAGTGTCGCACTAAAGTACGACCTACGACGGCCACTCCCGAAGCACCAATCGCATCTCCACCGTCATCCCCGACGCGCGAAGCGCAATGTTCGGGGATCCAATGTGGGTGTACGATGAAATGCGTGTGCTTACAGCAAACCGAAAAACATTAAACGCGAACGAGGTGGATACCCGCCTGCGCAGGTACGACTGAGTGTCGCACTAAAGTACGACCTACGACGTTTACCCCGACGCACGAGGCGCATTCCCCTCCGTCATCCCCGACGCGCGAAGCGCATTGATCGGGGATCCAATGGGTGAATATACTGGTTCAGCTTGTTGGCCGAAACATCAAAAACCTAAGCGCTAACGACACCAGATAATTGACTTAAATACGCTTTCTTCACTTCGTCGGAAATAAAGCTGGCTTCAATGCTGTTGGCGGCAAGCTGAGCTGCTTGGCGTCGAGTCATTCCTAAATGCTCACTCAGTTCGGTGTAGTTCTTAACCAAGTAGCCGCCAAAAAAGGCTGGGTCATCGGCGTTGACCGTGACCATCAGGCCACGATCCAACAATTCTAAAATGCGGTGGTCACGAATATGTTCATAAACACACAACTTGATATTTGACAACGGACAAACGGTTAATGGCATTTTCTCTTGAACTAGCCGATCCATGAGTGCCTCACTGTCTGTGCAACGTACCCCATGATCAATGCGTGACACCTTTAAAATGTCCAACGCATTCTCAATGTATTCTGCGGGTCCTTCTTCACCTGCATGGGCAACGGCTTTTAAACCCAGTGAGCGGGCTTCGGCGAAGACTCTCTCAAATTTCTCGGGCGGATGACCCAGTTCGGAACTGTCCAGCCCAACACCAATAAACTCATTGAGATAAGGCTTGGCCATGTCGAGTGTGGCAAATGCGGCTTCTTCTGATAAATGACGCAAGAAACAAAGAATCAATCCGTAACTGATGCCCAGCTTTTCTTCGCCGTCTTTCAGTGCGCGGGTAATGCCCTTTATAACGATGTCGATGTTTATGCCGCGATCCGTGTGAGTTTGTGGATCGAAAAAGGGCTCGACATGCACGACGCCATCGGCTTTGGATCGTTCTAAGTAGGCCCAGGTTAAGTCATAGAAATCTTGTTCGGTGCGCAGGACATCGGCACATTGATAGTAAATATCGAGGAACGATTGCAAGTTAGTAAATTCGTATGCGGCTTTTACCTCCTCTACGTTGGCGTAGGGCAGTTTGATGTCATTGCGCTTGGCTAATGCAAACATCAAGTCAGGCTCCAAAGACCCCTCTAGGTGTAAATGCAATTCGGTTTTAGGTAGTTGACGAATAAATGCTTCATCGGCGATGTCGTTGGCATTGGGCATATTTTGTATGAATTCGAGAGACATGATAGTTCGACCTTAAAAAGCGTTATCAATACTATGGATGAAAATAGGGGAAAGTGCGAGAAAACCCATATTGTAACGTGAATATGCAGAAATAAAAAAAGCCCAATCCAAGGTAAGGGGCCTTGGATTGGGCTAAAAGGTGTCAAACGACACCCCCTATGCAGAACGGGTTACGCCATTGCCGATTTCTTGGTGGGAAAGCTATAGGTCAAAATGCGTTTCGCGACGGTGAAGTATTGTTTCCAGAAGCCGCCTGTGTTGTAAGGCACGCCATATTTTTCGCATACTTTTTGCACTTTCCTCGCCATGGCTGGGTAGTGTAATGCGGGCACATCTGGATAAAGGTGATGTTCCACCTGACAACTAAGGTGTCCGGTTAATATGTGGAATAAGCGAGAGCCTTCTAGGTTAGAAGAGCCCAGAATTTGGCGGTAATACCATTGTCCTTGGCTTTCGTTTTCGCATTCAGACGCCTTGAAGGTGTGAATGTCTTCCGTAAAGTGACCACAGAAAATAATGGTGTTGGTCCAAAGGTTACGGATTAGGTTGGCGACAAAATTGCCGGCCAATACCTGTAGAAAAACAGGGAAGCACAGCAGCGGCCAAAAAATATAATCTTTGAAAAATTGACGTCCAATTTTACTGAAGAAGTCGTTTTTTAACTGCTCTCGGCTAATGGGTAGGTGGCTTACTTTACGACGTTTACCCATGAAGATGCGTTCGCCTGCCACCTCGTGGTAGGCCACGCCAAACTCAAATAAGATGGCCAGCAGCATGTAGGTGAAAAATTGCGGAATGTGCTTGGGCTTCCAACGAATGTCGTCACTCAAGCGCAATAATCCATAACCAAAATCGCGATCTTTACCTATGATGTTGGTATAGGTGTGATGTTCATGATTGTGATAGCGTTTCCAAGAGTTGGAATCGCCCGCGTTATCCCAGTCAAAGTTACGGCTATTGATGTTGGGGTCATTCATCCAGTCATATTGACCGTGCATGACGTTATGACCAATTTCCATATTGTCTAGAATCTTGGCGAAGCCTAAAGACAGCACGCCAAATACCCACCAAATGGGGTGTAAAAAGCCCAATACGATCATCAAGCGACCACCAAGGTCCATGATGCGTTGAACCCGAATGACTTTGCGAATGTAGTCGGCGTCTTTCTGGCCGACTTTCGCCATGGTGTCTTCTCTAATGTCATCTAATTCTTTTGCAAAGGCGTCTAACACGTCTTTGCTCGGAGCGGTTTGCATGGATGTTGCCATAGTAATTTGCCCTTACCTAAACCTGTTTGCCTAAAGTTCTAACACCACGTCGCCCACGGGGCGACTGATGCATAATTGAATTTCTTCATGCCCGGTATCGCTGTATTCACCGGTTTTGGTGTTTAACACGACGCCAGATTGTTTTTGGCAAATACATTGATGGCATACGCCCATGCGACAGCCACTGACGGGTTTTAGCGAGTGTGATTCGGCTAAGTCGAGTAGTGTTTGTTGATCCGTTTCGCCAACTTCGATTTGCTTACCTGCTTGCTTAAATAATACGTTGGCTGCGCCCAGTGTTTGATGCTCTGTGGGTTCTGGGCCGAAGAATTCATAATGAATTTGGCTAGGGGCCAAATGAGATTCTCTTAACAGATCACGTGCAGATAGGATCATTGGGCTTGGGCCACAGATCATGGCGTTCACGTTTTCTGGAGAATTTGCCAGTTGAGGCAGGTAGTGATTTAAATGATCTTCACTTACAAAGCCTTCTTTTTCACTGTCGATGAACTCGACGCTTAGCCATTGGTTCTCGCGGGCATAATTGGTGAGTTCTTGCTGAAATAAGAAATGGGTTTCACTTCGTGCGTAGTAAAGCAGGGTGACCTGTCCATTGTAACGATCCTGATTTAGGCTCAGCTGCTGCAACATGGAGCGAAAAGGGGTAATGCCACTCCCGCCCGCGATCATCACTAGGTGTTCGCTGGCGTGGCTGGGCAATACAAATTCACCTTGAGCCTGAGATAGATTGACGATGCTCCCCGCGCGAAGGGCCGTTGGAAGCCAAGGCGTGATGCGGCCCCCGTCTTGAATCCGGATGCTGATCTCGATTAGCCCTGTTTGCTGAAAATATTTTGGGCTGGATGAAATGCTAAAGAACCGGCTAACCCAAACCCCGTCTTTTTCTACGGTCAGTTCTAGGTATTGGCCCGCTTGAAAGGGTTTAAACGCGGAACCCGGACGAATTACCAAGGAGTACATGTCTGATGTCTCCTGGCGAACGGTCAGAATATGGCTGCGAATACGATCGCTACGCCATTTGGGCTTTACCATTTGAATCAAAGGCTCCAAGTAACCGGCCAAGGTTCTTTGGTTGGTGACTGAACCTACGATCCATTGGCCGATGGCTAGCCACTTAGATGGGCGTGTCACCTGGCTGTGAGTCATGCTTGTCATATAAAGAAAAACGCTATCAAGTTATTTCGGTGAACAAGTGTATGCCCAAATGTCGCTTTGGTAAAGCTAAATTTGGCGTTTAGACAGTTAAGGACAGGTTTCTAGGTGCTTGAAATAGGATCAAGTGTTTACCGAAAATCTGGGAGGTATAAAAAAGGCCCTGTTCACGGGCCTTTGGGGGAGAAGGGAATACTGGGTTATCTAATCGATAGCAATACCAACGTGTAGAGCCTCAAACCAATCTAGGAACTTCTGAACGTCGTTGCCCTTAAACATGCGGCCATGCTGTGGAGCCATGATCTCGATATCCAAGCGTCGCACTCGATTCAGCCAGTGGCGCTTGGCGTCGTCACTGGGCATCCAGCGTTCGTGGAAATACTTCATTTTGGTGACGTGGTGATCGAAGTCCTCTACGAACAGAGGGGAGCCTGGTGGCTCAAGAGCGGCGCCTATATCGCCGCTAAAGAGAATCTTAGATTTAGGGTCGTATACGTGAAAGTTACCCGAGCTATGAAGGTAGTGAGCCGGTATAAACTCCAACTCTAGGTTGTTGAGCATGATTCGGCCGCCGCCATCTTCTATGGCGTTGTACTGGATGTTATCCATACCGAAGTGCCGAATGAACCCCTCCCATAACCAAGAGGCGTGTAAGGTGGCTTCAGGCAGCACCTGATCCCACATGCCTAGCGAAGAAATGATGTCAGGGTCTTGGTGGCTGGCAAACAAGTCGGTGATGTGTTCGATATCCACGTATTTAAGCACTGAGGCCAACATGGTGGAAAATACTTCGATACCGCCAGGATCTAATAAAATGCAGCGATCACCGTCTACCACCATGAACTGGTTGGTATCGATGATCTTTTCAGGTTTTTCTGGGTCGCGGCCAAAAACATACCACTGGTGGCCTTCGTCGTAGATTTTGAGTGCGTCCATGCCCAAGTGTCCTCAGGGTTAAGCCCGGTTGTTATCCCACTTTAAACTGCGCCAATTGATTCTGGCTAAAGGTGATGTGGTGTTTAATGTCGTTACTGAGACCGTCAATGGTGTTGGCCATGTGTTCGAGTAAGGGCTGAAACTCACCAGTTTGAGTGGCTTCTAAGCGAAAGGTGACGGCCACCACGCTACTGGACTGCATAAACTGACGGATGTCCAATAGTTGGTCATTTAATGAGGATAGCTGATGATTTAGGTTATGGGTCAGCTTGTTTAGGTGACTTTCGCCTTCTGACATGGCTTCTTCAATTTGCGTCACTTTTTGCCCGTTTAGCTGCTCATGACAGCGCTCCATACGGGCTAAGAAGGTTTGTGTGCGCCACTGACGAACAGAATTTTGCGAGATGTTAATGGCGCACTGGTTGATGATGGTCGATAGATTGATGGTTTTATCGGCCAGTTCGCCAAAATAGTCACTAATGACCTTGAGGCCTGCCGCTCGCGCGCCGGCACGTAAGACCATGGCACGGCTGTTCTTTGCAGCCAAAGCCATGCGCCGGGCGATCACGCTGGCGCGATATAAGTGCCCGGAAATGGTGGCGGCGGCTGCGGTTTGAGAGGCTATTTGAGAGGAATCTTCTAGCACAACTCCCTCACGTTCTGGTGACTATATAACTTTACTATAGCGCACACTGTGCTGAGGGCGAGTCAGATATTCATCAAATGCCATACAAATATTACGGATCAGTAAGCCGCCTTTTGGGGTCACTTGAATTCGGTGTTCTGATACTTCAACCAAACCATCTTCCTCATAGGGAATAAGGCTTTCAAGGGCATCGGCAAAGTGGGTCTTAAAGTCCACATTAAATTGCTTTTCAATGGTGGCGAATTCAAGTTCAAATTGACAGATCAGCTGCTTAATAATGGCTCTACGTAGATCGTCTTCTTCGCTCAGGATAACGCCTCGTTTAAGCGGTAGGCGACTGTCGTCTATAGCGGACATATAGCGCTCGATATCGGCGTCATTTTGAAAGTAGGCGTCGCCAATTTGGCTGATGGATGACACGCCTAGGGCGACTAGATCGCAGTCTTCATGGGTGGTGTAGCCTTGAAAGTTTCTGTGCAGTTTGCCCTGCATTTGGGCCTGTGCAAGGCTATCTTCTGGCTTAGCAAAATGGTCCATGCCCACGTAGTGATAACCGGCTTCGGTCAAGATCCGAATGCTGTCTTCGAGCATGCCTAACTTTTCTTCACCGCTAGGTAGGTCCGCTTCATTGATGCGACGCTGAGGCATAAAGCGCTCTGGTAAATGCGCATAATTGAAAACAGATAGACGGTCAGGGTCGAGCTGTAATACGGTTTTTAGGGTGTTGGCGAAACTCTCACGGCTTTGGAATGGCAGTCCATAGATCAAGTCGATGTTAATGGACTTGAATCCTAAGCGGCGTGCCTCTTCGAGTGTTGCCCGTGTCATTTCTAACGGCTGTACACGATTGACGGCCTTTTGTACTTTTTCATCGAAGTCTTGAACCCCTAAGCTGACGCGGTTGAAGCCTAATGATTTGAGGTGGGCTAGGGTATCAGGCTGAAGTTCCCTTGGGTCAATCTCGATGGAGTAATCACGATCCTCTGAATCAATCAGATTAAAGTGCTCACGCAACTGCCCCATGAGTTCCGTCATTTGATCGTGGGTAATGAACGTGGGCGTACCGCCACCCCAATGCAGTTGCTCTACGGGGCGATTGCGATCATAGCCATCGCTGCGTAATGCCATCTCTCGATAAAGGCGATCTAAATAGGGCTGAGCTTTTTCTTTGCGTTTGGTGATGACCTTATTGCAGGCACAGTAATAGCAAACATGGGCACAGAAGGGGATGTGAACATACAACGACATAGGGGCATCGGGGTGGTTCGAAGCGTTTCGAGCTTGGTGGTAGTGCTCTAGACCAAAGCCATCATGGAACTGCACCGCTGTGGGGTACGAGGTGTATCTTGGCCCCGACTTGTCGTATCGCTTAATGAGATCAATATCCCACTGGATATTACCGACTGTGGTTTTGGCAATGCTCTGACTCATGACAATTCCTACTACTGATGGCCCTAGGTCTTGTTATTGTCGGCCATGGTTCTCTAATTTATGGTGGCAGTCTATCAGCGTGGGTGTGGGTGGGATTGCTCTGGGTCAAGTTAGGTTGACACAGATCGATAATATTTGATTATAACCCCAGTATTAATGGGGGCTTTGGGGCATTTTCGGCGCAAAAACGGGCTTATTTTGATCTGATGGAGATCTGGCTAGTTGAAACAAAATTATGGCCGCCCTATGCTCGGAGGTAGGAAAAGGGCGAGTAGGGAAACGATAATGGCTGAAATCACAGATAAGGTGGATCTAGATTCCATGAAAGCCTTACATATCTTCGTTGAAGGCAAGGTTCAAGGGGTTTACTACCGAGCTTCTACTGCGAAAAGGGCAGGGGCATTGGGGCTCGTGGGCTGGGTTAAAAACCTTGCGGATGGTCGGGTGGAAATTCATGCTCAGGGAGAAGCCGACGCACTGGAAGACTTGGTTCGATGGTGCCATAAAGGCCCAGTTTTAGCTAAGGTGACCAAGGTCATTCATGAATTGGCAGTATTAGACCAAAAAATGACGGAATTTGCGGTACGCAAGTGATTCTCAGGGCCTTGCAAGGCTGTTACCCTGTTACTGATTAGACAATTCCTACAAATCCATAAGAAGAATAACAATGAAATTCCCATTGACCCTTACTCAAGGTGTCGTCGTGGCCAGTTTGCTTGCCATGGGGGCATGTAGCTCAATGCCGGGGGCCTACTCTGGCAACGACCTTAGTCATCTTAGTCTCAGAGATAAGCGTATGGCTGAAAAAACCGTTACTGTGTATGAATCCGCCCCACAGGCGGGTGCAACATTAGGTACGGTACAAACCAAGCGTTGTCAAAATAGCTTATTTAGTGAAGCGCCAGATGAAAAGACGCTGTTACTGGACATGAAAGCAGAAGCCTATCGCTTAGGAGCCAATGCCATTAGTGATATCAAAATCGAACAGGCAGGGGCTATGGGAGACGGTTGTTGGACCCTGTTTACCGCCACCGCTAATATGTTAGTGGTTGAGTAACTCGACGAGCGTTAGTCTGGTTATTGATACATGAGAGGCCGAATGATTCGTTGGAATCATTCGGCCTTTTTGTTTAGGTAAGTGGTAAAGTGAAATGCCAGTAAACTAAACCGGCTCATTGAACGTAAGCAAATGATGGGCCATCAAACCAGTGGCACCGGGGATTCAACTAAGGAAAGACTATTTATGCTGCGCTATATCGTGATCAGTCTTTGTGTGATGGTATCAGCCTGTTCTTCAGAGTTTGCCTATAACCATTTAGACTGGCTGGCTAAGTGGTACCTAGATGATTTTGTTTCACTTAATGATCGGCAAGAAGATGAATTTGATCAGCGTCTTAATGCCTTCATTGCCTGGCATAAAGAGGATGAGCTTGCATTTTATCAGTCACACTTAAAGGAGCTAAAGCAAAAGGTAGCGCAGGAGGCGCTTGATGAAGCAGCGTGGGAGAAAGAGTTAATCCGTTTTCGTAGTCATTGGGTCATGTTGCGCAATCAAGCGGGTTTGCACCTTGTGGAGATGGCACCCCAACTAAGCAAAGATCAGGTGAGTGAGCTATTTGAAAATCTTTCGGAGCAGAACCAAGAGCGTAAATCGGACATAGAAGAACTCACTCTTGAAGAGCGTAAAGAAGCGCAATTTGAGCAATTGTTGGAAGCGGTGGAAACCCGAATTGGCACGGTGAGCAAGGCTCAAATTAAATTGGTGGATGAGTTTGTAGAAAGCTATGACAGCACCTCATTGCTGCACAACCGGTTCAGCGCCTCGCTCATTCAAATGGGGAGGGAATGCTTTGAGTTGAATGAAGCGAGTAAACTTTCAGCGTGCTTGATGCCGGTGCTGATTGAACCCGAGCAATTTAGAACGGAAGAGTATCAAAGCAAGGTACAGCGCAACCGACAGCGCCTTGCATCGATGATGACAAAACTCAATGCTAGTTTAAATTCAGATCAGCACGCATTTTTTCAAAATTATTTGCAGGAGCAAATCGACTTCATTGCAGACCTGCAAGGTTCTGATTAATGCCTTTAGCGAGGTTGCCAAGGATGACATTGGTGCCAGTGCTCGGCAATGTCGCTACGGCGGCACACCCATGCGTCGTTAAACTCCATAACATAATCCAAGAAGCGAGCTAGAGCGGCAGCACGACCTGGTCGTCCGACTAATCGGCAATGTAGGCCAATGCTCATCATGCGCCCCCCTTCCGCGTACAAGATATCAAAACTGTCTTTGAGATACTGGAAGAATTGCTCGCCAGAGTTAAACCCTTGTGCCGTTGCAAAGCGCATGTCATTGGCATCTAACGTGTACGGAACGATGAGATGGCGATCAAAATCGTGAGCCCAATAGGGAATATCATCAGCATAGGCGTCTGCGTCATACAAAAATCCGCCTGCTTCATGAACCAATTTTCTTGTGTTCGGGCTATTGCGACCGGTATACCATCCAACCGGACGGTTTCCTGTTGTGCGAGTATGGATATCAATGGCTTGCTCCATATGCGCACGCTCAATATCTTCTGGCACGTATTGGTAGTCAATCCATTTTAGGCCGTGGCTGGCGATATCCCAGTCCGCCTCCACCATGGCTTCGACCGCTTCTGGGTTCTTTTCTAAAGCTGTGGCAACGGCAAATACGGTCACAGGTAACTGGCGATCGGTAAACAAGCGATGCAAACGCCAGAAGCCAGCACGACTTCCGTATTCGTAAATGGACTCCATATTCATGTGGCGCACACCTTCTAATGGTTGTGCCCCAACAATCTCTGAGAGAAACGCTTCGGATGCTTTATCCCCATGAAGTACGCAGTTTTCACCACCTTCTTCATAATTAATCACAAATTGAACCGCGATGCGGGATTGGTTGGGCCAGGCAGCCTCTACTGGTTTGGCGCCATAGCCGACCATGTCTCTGGGATAGCTTTTCAGAAAGTCGGATTGAGATTGATCTTTTTTATCCATGGCCTGTCTCGTCGAAAATGGTCGAATGAGTATTGGGCTCAGTATTTATCATATTGACCATATGGTCAATTTTAAGTGTGAGTAATTTACATGATAAGTATAGGAGGAACGAACAAAATACACGTCGATTGATCGAGCTAGCTCTAAATTCGGCGGGCGGTCGCCTTTCGTAGCAAAGCGACCTGTCAGGCTTTCTTTATTGGGGAGATAGCCCCAACCCTGTCAAAATAATATCGGTTAGGAATCCAGTGATGCGTTCGATTTCTTCATCGTCGTATTCACGGCGATTGGTGATTTCTAAAACCTGTGTATTGAAATCCGCATAGTGCTGTGTCGTAGCCCAAATCATAAAAATCAAATGGGTCGGATCGACCGCGCGCATCTTACCTTGGTTAATCCAGCTTTCGATAACGGTGGCTTTTTCTTTAACCCATGCTCTCATATCTTTGCTGATGTACTCCTTTAAGTGGGGAGCACCTTGAATGATTTCCATGGCAAAGATTTTTGAACCATTGGGGTTGGTGTATGAAAGCTGCATTTTAGAACGAATGAATTTTCGTAACACGTCAGCAGGATCGCTGTCTTCATTCATATCGGCGAGCACTTGGTTCCAAGTGGTTAGAATGTTTTCTAACACGGCACGATAAAGGTTGGCTTTGTTTTTAAAGTAGTAATGGATGTTCGCTTTGGGTAAGCCAGCGCGGTCTGCAATGGACTGCATACTGGTGCCCTTGTATCCATGAAGAACAAATTCGTCTTGCGCAGCCTGTAAAATTATCAGGTTGTTGCGGTTACGAATGTTGCCGGTTTTTTGCTTATCAGAACTGCTCACAATCCATCCCGGTGTCGAACGTGTTTGGCGGATTATATACCAGTTTACCTTTTGAACAAAAAGAAAGAGCCCGCGGGCTCTTTCTTTTTGTACTTTTATTGATCTAAACCCTTATAGGTGGGCTTTAATCAGCAGGCTAACCGCGTTTTGATCAGCGTCTTTTACGCCGTACTTACCAGTCCAGTATGAGTATTCAACACCAACTTTTACCTTGTTCTTTAAGCCCAAAGCAGGACCAACGTTATACGTGATCTGTGGAGTGAAGTTCATTTGGTCTTCAGCAACATCTGCACCGAAAGAGTAATCCATGAAGCCATCGATGATTAGGTTGCCGTTAGAGTAGCCGTACACAAGAGTTAGCTGAGTGTCGTCATCACCGCCGTCGTTTTTAGCTGAGTAAACAGTTGCGTTGAAGAAATCTAGACCTGGTACTTTAAGGTCTGCGCCGATACCGAATAGGTGGTTTGTACCTAGGTTGGCCATCGATTCCATTGTGTACGCTAGATTCACTGAGCTCACCATGCCTTCAGTTTTCATTAGAGAGAAAGAAGGGCTGAACTCCATATAAGTGTCAGTGAAGCCGTCGCCACTATGATGATCTACAAAGTAGAACAGGCCGCCCCAGCTGTGACCAGAAACGTGTTCTAGGGTCAAAGTGGTGTAACCGATTTCATTTTCAGGGTCGAGACCGCCACCTGCAAATGGTTCAACATAGCTTGAGCCGTTAAGAACAGAAACGCTGTTATCTGCCCAAAATTGTTCTGCCTGAACGGGCAGGGTTAGGGTCGCTGCTGCGGCTAGGGTTGCTAAGGTTTTTTTCATGGTTGCTCCCAAAGACACCTGTTGTGTTGTTATGAATATAGTTCGGGTTCAAACGTATGTGAACCCCTCGTAAATTGGGTTCGCTAATACTAAATTAATTAACTAATTAGTCAAACATGGTCTATGAGTTTGATGCTATAAAGTCATTAAATCTAATCATTTGGTTAGTAAAAGTGCGAAGGCGTTTTTGGACTAAAATAAAGTGTGCACTCGTGGTGCAAATTGGCCGTCTTGGTCAAAGCCTTTGTGCGTATTTTTGGGGCAATTCGGACAGTTTGGCCGCAATGGTGGAAATGGGCATCGTAATTGAATGAAAACTTCTAAATCAGTAGATCAATAACTTGACCAATTGGTCAGTTAATGGCGTAATGGCCCAACTTTTAAACAGTAGAGCAGCTTAGGACAGAGGCGTGATTGAATTTGAACTGAATGGCGAGAGAGTGACAGAGCAGGCTGTGAGCCCTCATATCACCATGCTCGACTACCTCAGAACACGCAAGCATCTTCAAGGTACAAAGGAAGGGTGTGGCAGTGGTGACTGTGGGGCTTGTACTGTGCTCCTCGGTAAGAGGAGCGGCGAGCAGGTGGTGTTTGAAGCGGTGAATGCCTGTTTACTGTTGTTGCCCATGGTTCATGGCCATCATCTCGTCACAATCGAAGGATTAACCTCAAAATCACTAATTCAAGGGGAATCTTTACATCCTGTGCAGCAGGCAATGGTGGAGCATCATGGCTCGCAATGTGGCTTTTGTACTCCCGGCATTGTGATGTCACTGGCAGCCTTGTATCACCAAAACGAATTGATCCTAAAAGACTCTGCTCTCGAAGCTTTGTCCGGAAACCTGTGTCGATGCACTGGATACCGCCCGATAGTGGATGCTGCCCTCTCTCTAAATGATCACAAAGCAGATAAGGCTTCATGTGCGCCCGTGATGGCTGAGGCCAAAGTATTTGATCCGGTTAATCAAATCTCCACTGCCCCATTACTTGCTGAAGCCACAGAGCAGGGTGAGCGGGCTGTGTATTTACCGAAAGACGAAGATACGTTAAAGCAGCTCCTCAGTGACTTACCCAATACTACTTTATGGGCCGGGGGGACTGACCTCGCATTAGATTTAACTCAAGCCCTAAAGCCCTTCGGCAACATCATTTTGTTAAGCGGTGTGAGTGAGCTTCACACCGTTTCGGAAGAGGCTCGCACCATCAAGATAGGGGCAGGCGTGACCTACAGCCAAGCGTTAGAGACGTTTGAAAAACAGTTTCCTTCAATTGCTCAGTTAACTCACCGGATTGCTGCAAAGCAAGTTCGGAATATGGGCACTTTAGGGGGGAATATCGCGAATGCTTCTCCCATCGGTGATACTCCCCCTGTTTTTTTAGCACTGGGTGCTAAGTTGGAATTGGCTTCACTCAAAGGTCATCGTTGGATTAACCTTGATGATTTCTTTTTGGGTTACAAGCAGACGCAACGACAAACTGATGAATATTTGCGTCAAATTGAATTTGAAACATTAAATGAGCATCAGCACCTTTTCGTATACAAAATCAGTAAGCGAAAAGAGGATGATATTTCTGCCGTGCTGGGTGCATTTTATTTTGATGTGGATGATAACCAAGTTATTCAAACTGCACGCATTGCTTATGGCGGGATGGCCGCCACGCCACAACGGGCCTATGCGCTTGAAGACAAACTAGTCGACAATGTGGTGAGTGAAGCACTGTTCGAAACTGTCTCATCAGAGTTGGACAGCATTTTTAGCCCTATGAGTGATGTTCGCGCTTCCGCTCAGTATCGAATGGACATGGCTAAAAATCTATTGATTAAATCGGGTATAGCGCTCATCGCTATGCTCAATGGCGACACTGAGGAGGGCATCTAATGAGTCAGAAACACGATTCCGTAGAAGCTCTGCAAAAGTGGGCTCAAGTGCGTCAGCGCCCAGCCAAGGGAAAAACCGGCGGCTCGTTAAAGCATGAAAGTGCTATTAAGCATGTAACCGGCGATGCCATCTATGTGGACGATATGCCAGAGTGGCCAAACACATTGCATGTGGCCATCGGCAAAAGCACCATCGCTCATGGTGATATTGTGTCAATGGATTTAACCGAGGTTTGGGCGAGCGAAGGCGTCGTTGACGTGATTACGTTTGATGATATTCCTGGTGAAACAGACATTGGCCCAGTGTTCGCCGGTGACCCGCTATTGGCAGAAAAAACCGTTGAATATGTGGGCCAACCTATTTTTGCCGTGGCCGCAAATAGTCACGAACTTGCACAGCGGGCCGCAGCTAAGGCCGTGATTGAATATGAAGAGTCAACTCCCATACTCGATGTCCAAACGGCGCTGAAAGAACGCGTTTTTGTTAGGCCAACCCATACTCACGCTAAGGGCGACGCTGATAAGGCATTACAGAAAGCGAAGCACACCCTCAAAGGCGATTTTTATGTTAAAGGCCAAGAGCATTTTTATCTAGAAAGTCAGGTGAGCTTTGTGGTGCCCACAGAAGATCATGGTATGAAGGTATATACCTCTTCACAGCATCCAACTGAAGTACAAAAGCTGGTCAGTGAAGTGCTAGGTGTGGCCATCAATCAAGTTCAAGTGGAAGTGCGCCGTATGGGCGGGGGTTTTGGCGGAAAAGAAACTCAGGCTGCGCCTTGGGCCTGTATGGCTGCCGTGGTTGCACACAGAACACATCGACCTGTAAAAATTCGTCTGTCCAGAAAAGACGACATGGTGCTCACGGGAAAACGTCACGATTTTTATAACCAATATACAATTGGTTTTGATGACGAAGGGCGCATAGAAGGTGCTAATGTTGAATTGGCCGCCAAGTGTGGGTTCTCGCCTGATCTGTCCGATGCCATTGTCGATCGCGCCATGTTTCATTGCGACAACGCCTACAATTTGAAGGATTGCAAAGTGGTAGGTCATCGCTGTAAAACCAATACGGTGTCCAATACCGCGTTTCGTGGATTTGGTGGGCCACAGGGTATGGTGGTGGCGGAATACATGGTGGATGACATCGCTCGCCACGTGGGCCGCGATGCACTCGATGTACGTTACGCTAATTTATACCAAGAAGGGGATGTGACTCACTACGGACAAGTCATTGAGCATTACCCAATGGCAGAACTCTTAAAGGATCTTGAAGATCAATGTGATTACCGAAGCCGCCGAGATGCCATTAATCAATTCAACAAAACGAATCGATTTAAAAAACGTGGCATGGCGTTAACACCGGTTAAGTTTGGCATTTCTTTCACGGTGACCCATTTGAATCAGGCTGGTGCATTAGTGCACATCTATACGGATGGCAGCATTCATTTGAATCATGGCGGTACTGAAATGGGTCAGGGACTGTTTACCAAGGTTGCGCAGGTTGTGGCCAACGAATTCGATGTGGACGTGAATACGGTCATGGTCAGCAGCACCAATACAGAGAAAGTACCGAACACCTCACCAACCGCTGCTTCGTCTGGTACCGATTTAAATGGCAAGGCCGCGCAAAACGCTTGTGAAATATTGAAGCAGCGTTTGGTCGAGTTTGCTCAACAGCAATGGCAAGCCAATCAAGTGACCTTCGAACGCAACCATGTGGTGATGGTCACCGATAATGATGAAATCGCGTTAGCGTTTCCGGATTTTATTCAACAGGCATACATGCATCGCGTATCGCTATCGTCCACGGGTTATTACAAAACCCCTAAGATTCATTATGACCGCGAAAATGCTCACGGACGCCCGTTCTTTTACTACGCGTTAGGTGCTGCGTGTTCCGAAGTGGAAATTGATACGCTCACAGGTGAATACGACGTATTGCGTACCGACATATTGCATGACGTGGGTCAGTCATTAAACCCGGCCATTGATATTGGTCAGATCGAAGGTGCGTTTGCACAAGGCATGGGCTGGCTCACAACAGAAGAGTTGGTTTGGAATGATCAAGGAGCCTTGGCCTCCAGTAATCCCGCCACCTACAAAATTCCTACTGCAGCGGACATGCCTACTGTGTTCAACACGCGCTTGTTTGAACGTCCGAATGATGAGGCAACCATCTATCATTCTAAGGCGGTTGGCGAACCCCCATTTATGCTTGGCATGTCGGTCTGGTTAGCGTTACGTGATGCGGTGAGCTGCGTAGCTGATCATAAAGTGCAGCCGCCGTTGGACACGCCAGCTACGCCAGAGCGTGTCTACAACGCAGTGCAGTTCTGCCGCCAACAGGCAATGAGTGCATCTGACTCACAAGGTAAAGGGGACTGATTATGAAGTTCACTCGATGGTATCAAGCGGTTGATGCCTGTGAGCAGGCGGGCGAACCCTATGTGATGGCGACGGTGATCGGTGCAACCGGTTCCGTGCCCAGAGATCAAGGCAGCAAGATGATTGTCACTCAAGAGCACACCTACGACACGCTCGGTGGCGGACATCTTGAATACTTGGTTACAGACCAAGCAAGACAATTACTGCTAAAACAAGAAAACGATTCCTTGGTGGAGCATTTTCCTTTAGGCGCAAAACTAGGGCAGTGCTGTGGTGGCCGAGTCACTGTATTGTTCGAGTGTTTCGTTCAGCATGGTATGAATGTGGTTTTGTTTGGCGCGGGCCATGTGGCCAAGGCTTTGGTGAGCATACTGGGTCAGTTGCCCGGTCGAGTGACTTGGGTAGACAGTCGAGCGGATTTGTTTCCGGATGTTCAACAGCTGCCTAGTAATGTCCGTATTGACGTGAGTGACGATCCTGTTCGCCTTGTGTCTCAGTTGCCTGGCAACAGCCAGATGCTGGTGTTAACTCACAATCATCAGTTGGATTTTGACTTGGTCGAAGCCGCGCTCAAACGTCAAACCCCGTTGGACTTTTTGGGGTGCATTGGTTCCGATACCAAGGCACAACGTTTTCAGCTACGCCTGCAACACAAAGCATTCAGTGCAGAGAAAATTTCAACGCTACACTGCCCTATTGGGGATACTCGCATTCCTGGCAAATTACCCATGGAAGTGGCGGTGTCGATTACAGCACAACTGTTACAGCACACCGACAAAAATCAGCAGAAAGATCATCTTTCTCAAACTGAAGCAGCACAAAATATAACTACCTCTACGCAGAACGATGCTCGCAAGCGGGCCGTTAAACAAGGGGTAGATTGGAAGCAACTTAAACACGAATTATCGAGATCATAGCAATGCATTCACCTACCGATCACCCATATAAAACTTGGATCGATCTCGCAGCATCACGTCTTGGCGGACAAACATTGGCCTGTAGCGATGATTTTTTTGCCGAAATGGAAAACCTACTCAAGCCAGACGCACCAGTATTCATTGATGGTAAGTACACCGACCGTGGTAAATGGATGGATGGCTGGGAGTCTCGTCGCAAGCGCGAGGTGGGCTTTGACTGGTGTGTGATCAAATTGGGTGCAAAAGGTAAAATCCACGGCGTGAATGTATGCACGCGTTTCTTTGCCGGTAACGCGCCACAGAAAGTGAGTATTGAAGGCTGTTGCGAAACCGGCGCACCCAATGAAGCCACACAATGGTTCGATGTTTTGCCGTTGACCGAAGTCAAACCCGACAGCGATAACTTTTTTGATATTCCCCAGCAAGACGTAGTGACCCATGTGCGTTTAAACATTCATCCCGATGGGGGGGTGGCTCGATTGCGTTTGTATGGCGAGCCAGTGATTGATTGGAATTGGTTCCTGCCAAATGAGCCAGTGGATTTAGTGTATGTAAAAAACGGTGGGCGTCCCCTCGCTTGCAGTGACATGTTTTTCAGTAACATGGAAAACTTAATTATGCCGAACCGTGGCAAGGACATGGGCGATGGTTGGGAAACCAAACGCCGCCGGGGAGGTCGTCCTTGCGATTGGATTATCGTGAAAATGGGCGCGACGGGTTCCATTAAAAAAGTCGTGGTCGATACCGCCCACTTTAAGGGAAACTTTCCTGAATCGTTTTCTTTACAAGCCATTAACATGAAAGACGGCTCGGACCCAGACGAAAACGCGAAATGGGAAGATGTGATTGTTCGCCAGAAACTCACAGCAGATGCGGAGCACTTTTATAAAGAAGAAGTATTGAGTGGAGAGCGTGAGTTCACCCATATCAAGTTAAACATGTTTCCTGATGGCGGTATTAGCCGTTTACGGGTGTTTGGTTATCCTTCTGCCAGTGTCATAGGGCAAGGAGAATAATCATGGGCAATGCTTCTACTGTGTCCATGCCTTTATCTATCGATACGTTAAATGGGCTCAACAGCGATGATGCAAAAGCGGCGTTTGAGACCTGTTGTACCTCCACCAAATGGATTGAGGCTATGACGAGCCATCGCCCCTATGAAACCGTTGAGCAAGTTCAGAGCGCAGCGCAGCGACATTGGCAAGCGTGCGAAGAAGCAGACTGGCTGCAAGCGTTCGAAGGCCATCCAAAGATCGGTGATGTCACTAGTTTGCGTGCCAAGTATGCGAACACTAAGGGATTGGCATCCAACGAACAAAGCGGTGTGAACGAGGCCAGCGATGATGTGTTGCATGCATTAGCGGACGGCAATGCTCAATATGAGCAGCAAAACGGCTTTATCTTTATCGTATTTGCCACCGGGAAAAGCGCCGCCGAGATGCTTGAGATTCTGAACGGCCGTCTGCAAAACGACCGTGAGGCTGAGTTGGTAAATGCAGCAGCGCAGCAGGCTAAGATTACAGAGTTGCGCATTAATAAGTTATTCGGCTTGGCTTAAATGAGAGCCAATTTGAAAGGTTAAATCGAAAGATTGGGTAAACAAAAAATGGGCCGCTAACCTGCGGGCCCAAAAGGGAATCCTATGAAAAGTGCCATTACTACCCACATACTCGACGTGAATTTGGGCCGTCCTGCGAAAGACGTATTAGTAACCCTCTATCGAAAAGAGGGGACTGACTACGTTCAGGTGGCTCAAGATAAGACCGACCAAGATGGACGAATTACTCAATGGATGGGAGATGCTGAACGATTGGCCGGCATTTATAAGGTGCTGTTCGACACTGATGGCTACTTTGAATCACAGAATCAGGTTTGCTTGTACCCCAGTGTGACCATTGAGTTTCGTTTAACAGCGCCTGAAGAGCACTACCATATTCCGCTGTTAATTAGCGCCAATGGCTATTCCACCTATCGTGGATCATAAGCAGGCCTTGAAAACGAGCGCAGTTGAAAAATGAATGTATACGGAACACCACAATGACAGGCACGCAATTGCGTCAATACAGGTTGACTCCACAGCCACTTACGCCAGAAGTATTTGCACCCTTTGGAGACGTGATTCAGGTAGGCGATTCGCCCATCATGATCAATGAAGGGACGACTGAGCGTCATCACAAGCTCAGTTCGGTGGAGTTGTTACACAGCCATGATGGCAGTGTGCCGCCACAGGCCATTATTAATCTCTTTCGAGCACAACCGCGAACCTTACCTATGACCATCACCATGATGGAAAGACATCCGCTGGGCAGTCAAGCGTTCTTGCCTACCAGTGAGCGCCCATACCTTGTATTGGTGTGCGAAGGGGAAACCGCGCCTGACCCTGATACGCTGAAACTGTTTCTCGTGGCAGGCGATCAACCCAGTCTAACGGGTGTGAGTTATCGTGCTAATTGTTGGCATCATCCTTTGCTCGCCCTAGATGAGGTGACCGATTTTTGGGTGGTGGACCGCGCGGGTGAAGGGAATAATTTAGAAGAACAAGATTTCAATGACGATGTTCGTATTGAAATCGCATTGAAGTAGGTGGCATACACCATGACGAGTAATCCAATGAAACACGCCTATCGCGCATCCATTTTGCATTTTATCGGTGACGGGGATGCACAATACATTGAAGATGGCTTAATGGTCGTTGAAGACGGTTTAGTGGTGTCTGTCGGCGATGCAGCGACAGGCTTAGCGATGCTAGAAAGCAGCGTCGAGGTACAGGATTTTTCCGGCCGGTTGTTGATGCCAGGGTTTATCGATACCCATATTCACTACCCTCAAGTGGATGTGATTGCCTCTTATGGTGAACAGCTATTGGATTGGTTAAACCACTATACGTTTCCCGCAGAGCTAGAATTTGAAGACCCAACTCATGCGCGTAGCACGGCGCAATTCTTTTTAAATGAATTACTGAAAAATGGAACCACCTCGGCACTGGTGTTTGGTACTAAGCACGCCGATTCTGTGCAGGCGTTTTTCGAAGCCAGTACCGCACTCAATACCCGAATGATTTGCGGTAAAGTGATGATGGATCGCAATGCACCTGAGGCACTGTGTGACGATGCACAAAGCAGTTACGACGAATCACAGGCATTAATAGACCAGTGGCATGAAAAAGGGCGCCAATTGTATGCGGTGACCCCCCGGTTTGCCATAACCTCGACCCCAGAGCAATTGCAAAAAGCCGGTGAACTGTTACAAAACAACCCAAGCGTGTATATGCAAACTCACCTAAGTGAAAACCAAGATGAAATTGCTTTTACCCTGTCTCTGTTCCCTGATCGCAAAGACTATTTGGACGTTTACGACCATTATGGCCTGCTAGGGCCGAAGAGTGTCTTTGCTCACGGTGTGCATCTAAGTGATGACGAGTTTCAGCGGCTTGCGGCCACCGGGTCGAGCATTTCGTTCTGTCCCACCTCGAACTTATTTTTAGGCAGTGGCTTATTTGATTTGACCAAAGCACAGTCTTGCAGCACTCAAGTGAGTGTGGCCAGCGATGTGGGGGCGGGCACCAGTTTTTCCATGTTACGCACATTGAGCGAAGCCTATAAGGTGTGTCAGCTGCGTAATCATAGCCTTGATGCAAAGGCCGCGTTTTATATGGCCACACTTGGCAATGCAAAAACACTTCAGCTTGATCACCTGATTGGTAATTTCGAAGCGGGAAAAGAAGCAGATTTCATTATCCTTGATGATCGTTGCACCGACCTTATGGCACGTCGTCAATCCAAATGTCGCACACTGGATGAACGCTTGTTTAGTCTCATGATGCTCGGTGATGATCGCGCCATATCTCATACATTTATTGCCGGCCAATGCCAATACAGAAGGGATGCCTAATGGAAGCTTTTATTTACGACTGGGTTAACCTGTTTTTTCGCTGGTTTCATGTCATTGCAGGTATTGCATGGATCGGTGCGTCATTCTACTTTGTATGGCTAGACCTGAGCTTGCGCGAACCGCCTCAATGGAAAAAAGACAAAGGCATCAAAGGGGATTTGTGGGCCATTCACGGCGGTGGTATTTATGAAGTGGCTAAATACACACTAGAACCAGAAAAAATGCCGCAGAAACTGCACTGGTTCAAATGGGAAGCGTACACCACATGGTTAACCGGTTTTGCATTACTTAGTGTGATGTATTACTGGGGCGCAGAGCAATATCTTATTGATTCGAGCAAAATGGCGTTAACCCAATGGCAGGCGATTGGTATTAGCCTTGGCTTTTTAATCGGTGGCTTTATTTTCTATGAAGTGTTAGTGAAGAGTCCGTTGCGTCATTACCCGAAAGTCTTCGGTGCGATTATTTTTGCCGGTTTGACGTTGGCAGCCTATTCATTAGGTGAAATGTTTAGTGATCGAGCGGCCTATTTACACGTGGGTGCGTTAATCGGCACCATCATGGCGGGCAATGTTTTTTTCGGCATTATGCCAGCGCAAAGGGAATTGGTGCGCGCAATAGACGCAGGCCAACAGCCAGATTCGGCACCGGCGGCGTTTGCAAAATTACGCTCCACTCACAATAATTATTTCACCTTGCCGCTGATTTTCATCATGATCAGCAATCATTACCCCATGACGTATGGCCATGAGTATGCCTGGTTGGTGTTGGCGTTAATCAGTTTCAACGCTGCATTTGTACGCCATTACTTTAACTTGAAGCATCAGGGGCAACACCGTCCTTGGATTTTGGCCGTTGGAGCCATCATGTTATTTGCCATTATAGGCTTTATGTTGCCGAAGCCAGTGGCGACCACATCCAATACCATCACTGATGCAACGGCTCTTACCATATCGCAAGCACGCTGTGCCAGTTGCCATGCGGCAGTACCTACCCAACCAGGTTTCAACGCAGCTCCAGGAGGGGTTTTACTAGAGACGATTGAACACTTAAATGCGAATAAACCACGTATTCAATCGGCCGTTCAAACAGGGTATATGCCTTTGGGTAACATCACTCAAATGACGGATGAAGAACGAGCGCAATTCTTACAGTGGACGATGCAATAGCGATTCAATTAGCAAAACCCGTTCAATAGGTAGTAAACAATAAGTTCAAATTCTTAAAACGGTGCAGCATGAGGGCGCCGTTTTTTGTTTCTATACCACTGAATTGCGTTTTGATAGAAATCTCATATTATGGCGTAGTCACTCTTCTGTCTCTTGGGGGGAATATGTATCAAGGTAGTTGCCTTTGTGGTGAAGTTGAAATAGAAATTCATGGTCCCATTCAATCCATTATTCATTGCCACTGTTCAAAGTGTCGAAAGAGTAGCGGTACCGCGTATGCGACGAATGGGTTTGTGGCGTCTAACGATTTCAAAATCAAGAAAGGCCAAAGCACGTTAGGCTCATTTGAAACCGCTGCGGGTCGTAAACGCCACTTTTGTTCGGTTTGCGCTTCGCCGGTTTACAGTTCGAATGCCGATAAACCTGAACAGATACGTCTTCGTTTAGGCATACTCGACAGTGACATTAGTGAACGTCCTATATCTCATAACTTTATTACTTCGAAGGCCAATTGGGATGATTTAGACGTCGATTTGCCACGCTATGAAGCCCATGAACCAGGACGACGCTAGAAATTTAAGAAAAGGGGGGGGATGGCGTTGCGTATCATGCTACAGCCAATCGCTGCCACCGTATTTTTTATTTAAAAAGTCTTGAAAGGATACGCCAGTATTCTCATCAAAAGTCGAATCCGTTAACGTAATGGATATGATGCGATCCACTCGAAATGTACGGTAGTCTTGCCTTAGTTCGCACCAAGCGGCCAGCGTCCAAACTTTGCCCCAAAAGAACAATCCAAGCGGTCGTAAATGGCGTGTAGTGCGTTTATTTTTTAGGTCGTCATAGGCCATTTGAATAACGGATTTTCCATTAATAGCTTCACGAAGTTCGTCTAGGAATTTCGCGGCACTGTCGTTATGAAGGTATTCTGGTGTATAGAGTCGAGGCTTAGACAGTTCTGTTTTTAGATGCTCAGGCATCACCGCTTCAATCTTATCTAAAGCACTGATCATGGAGCGACCTAACTTCTGCCCAGACCAAGCTTTTGCCATGCGAGTAGCGATGACCAGTGCTTCTATCTCATCTTTGCTAAACATGAGAGGGGGGATATCGAACCCGCGCTGCAATACATAGCCTACGCCCGCTTCCCCGTCGATGGGAACGCCGGATAGCATTAGATCCTGAATATCCCGGTAGATGGTGCGCTCGGACACTTCGAGCTTTTCCGCTAGCCATTTCGCGGTAGTTAAACGGCGATTGCGCAGGTACTGCACAATCTGAAACAGCCGGTCAGCTCGACGCACGTATCACTCCTCATGATGTTAATAGATTAGCCCATAGAATGAAGGCCAATACGATTGCCCTCTGAGTCGATGAATTGTGCGATGTGGCCAATGTCATCACCCAAATGGGTTTTCGGCATGAGCACTTTACCACCGGCGAGTTCCACTTTCGACAGTATGGTATCAAGATCGGTGCCCCCATTAAGGTAAATCACGCTGCCTTCCATCGAAGGTTGATAGGCTTCCCCTGTGACGATGGCGCCAGAAACAAGTTCTTTGTTATCATGAGGCAGTAACCCCTGTCTCAAACCGGGAACCTCATACACTACGATCTCCACATCGAGTATATGGCTATAGAATGCCATCGCTCGTTCAAAGTTAGAGGCTGGAATTTCGAACCAGACTGCCATGTTGATGCTATCTTTATGTTGACTCATGTCGCTGCTCCTTATCGGCGGTGATCACCATTCATCATAGGGTGCAGTGTAAAACAACCCTACTGACAGCATGGTGTCAGTAGGGTTCACAAAAATTGATAAATGGGCAGTTTTGACGTCATCAGCTAGGTACAATGCCCTTCAATGATTGGAATGAATTGGACGATATGAAATCTTTAACGCCGTATTTCGCACTCGCTTTGGTGTTCTTTTTCGTGAATACATCCGTAGCGAGTAATCTTGCATTACAGCTGACGAAACTTGAACATGAAGTGCAGGCCATTGAGCGTGCCTTACCCGGCTACGATGATACCGGTAGCGCAAAAATTGGGGTGGCCACTTTGGCAGTGGCAACTGGTGAGGTTTGGCAGTATCGAGGCGGCGATCGTTTTCCGTTAGCTAGCACGTTTAAAACCCTTGCGTGTGCCAAGCTTCTTCAGGATGCAGAGAATGGGGTCTTAGATTTAACCGAAACAGTTGCCGTTACGAACAACCTATTGCAAGACTATTCACCTGTTATGAAAAACGAGGTGGGGAACAGCGTGTCACTGCATAAAGCGTGTGATGCAACCATGCTTACTAGCGATAATACGGCTGCCAATATTGTGCTGAAAACCATAGGTGGTCCATCGTCTCTGACTCGCTTCTTAGAAAATATAGGTGATGATATAACAAGACTCGATCGATATGAGCCCCACTTAAATGAAGGAAAACCAGGTGATCTAAGAGACACCACTACGCCTTTGGCGATGGTCAATACCTTAAAGGCTCTTGTATACGGGGATGTATTGTCACTAAGCAATCAAAAGCAACTAACGGGTTGGATGATAAAAAACCAAGTGACTGGGGGATTACTTCGCTCGGTTTTACCGAATGGCTGGAGCATTGCAGACCGCTCTGGAGCAGGTGGATATGGAACACGAAATATTAATGCCATCGTCTGGTCTGACCAAATTTCCCCAATCATCATTTCCATTTATATTACTCAAACCTCAGCGTCATTTGATGAGCGCAACCAAGCGATAAGGGATATAGGTAAATCTCTTTTCAGTATTTATTCAAACGCATAGAAAGACTAAATAATATATGGTCGTATGCAGGCTAAAAATAGCAAGGACGGTTATGAATAACAGATTTTGGATGGTCATGATCACCATGGCACTGGCCGGTTGTGGTAGCGAGGCCAGTGAGCCGGTGATTCTCGATGGTAATGAATTGGTTTATAAAGGCAATGTGGCCATTCAATGTCAGGAAGGTCGAATCAGTACCGAGCAAACGGCTAAGGTGCTGATAGACAAGGGTATTGATGTGGTGTCTTCCCATTGCGGCCAAAATACGGGCGGGGCGGTATTGGCAGTTTGTGGGGCGGGTAACCTTGAAATTAACCTGCATCAAATTGCCAGTAGCAGTGTTGCAGATGCGGTAGAGCTTGGCTTTGGACCGGTTACCGAGCTTAACAGCGAAGAGGGCCGAGGCTATAAATTTGTAGAATGCCCAGATGCAAAGTAGCTTAAGGGCCGGAGTTAACAGATGTAATAAACAAAGCCGCTGATTACCAGCGGCTTTTTTGTGTCTGGTTTTCTATCTTTCCAACGTAGATTGATCGATAGAGCCCGAAATACATTGGCTACTACCCTCTTTCGCCTAGCGCTTAAATCAATACGTAACTGGTTAAAAAACATACCAGTCAGTATGGATAGCCAAGAAAATGCCGGACTCTTGATCAATATTCATGGGATATTTTCGCCCCCAAAGTAATTGGAATGCAATAAACATTGGATGGATGCGTGACCTTTATGAGACTATTGCTGTAATCATAAAACCAAATAGCACCAGAACAAATCTAGTTAAGCTGGTTCAAATTAGAGAATAACGTCTTATGCTGCTGACGGATAATGAAATTGAAAAATTACAGAACAAGATTGCATTGCTGGAAACCTTTACTAGCGCAGAAATAAAGATTGTTTTTTGTAAAAGCGCTTGGTTTGGCATCGTGTCCAAAGCGAAGAAGGTATTCCAGAAACTTAATATGGATAAAACGAGTAACCGGAATGCCGTTCTCATTCTTATTGTAGAAAAAGATAAGGAACTCCTGATCTATGGTGATCAAGGAATTAATACTCATTTAAATGAAAGCTATTGGTCTGACATTCGTGATGACATGATTGACTTATTCAAAAGTGGACAATATTACACTGGGCTGTCGATTGGCGTTGAAAAAATAGCCCAGTCGTTGATTCAATACTTTCCAATTCAAGAAAATGATATTAACGAGGTTAGCAATGAAATTGTTTTTTTATAATATTGCAATCTCACTGATATTTTTTCTTTCAGTTTCCTCCAGTGCATTCGCCGAAGAGAAAGAAAGTTATGCACCGTACCCATATCCCGATTCTGGCTATGTTACCGACAAGGCAATGTTCCTGAGTGCAAAGGATGAAGTGGAATTGGAACGTTGGTTACTTCAAGTTGAAAAGGAAACAGGGATTGAAATCATCGTGGTGACGATTGAATCCATGAGTCAATATGGTGGTGATTCAAGTGTCAGTATTCAGGATTTTGCCAAAGGGATGTTTAATGCCTATGGCGTTGGTAATCTCCCGAAAAATGATGGGGTTCTTTTCTTAGTGTCGAAAAATGATCGTAAGGCTCGCATTGAGTTAGGTGAACACTATGGTCATCGTCGAGACTCTGCCGTTCATGCCATTATGCAAGAAGACATCATTCCTCGCTTCAAAGAAGGTGACTTCGCTAGTGGTATTAAAGATGGAACCACGGCCTTGATCGAGGAATTTGCGGGTATGAGCCCTGTATTTCCGATTTATGTTGTATGGTATTCCGTCGCGGGTATCGCGTTTCTTCTTTTAGGTTTTAGTCTTGTTTTTCAGGGTAAAAGAGGCTGGGGATATGTTTTCATTGGCATTGGCATAATATGCCTTCTATTGGCTTTACTGATTTTCAAAGCGCTCGTTGAAGCGAGTTATAGATCAAATCGTGGAGGTTTTCGAGGAGGGTCTTCCGGCGGTTTTGGCGGCGGTTTTGGCGGTGGATCAAGTGGTGGTGGCGGAGCCACGGGGAGTTGGTAGTATGAAGTGTATTAAATGTCATTCAATTGAGATGCAGTCCACCACATCCTTCGAAAAGGGTGTTGAATTAGATACCTGCCCAATGTGTAAAGGAATGTGGTTAGATAAGGGTGAATTAGAGTCTTTACTGGATGAAGACGCAACGCATTTTCTTGATATTCCTGAAACTGCAACTCAAGCACAACAGCGAAATTGCCCTAAATGCAATGTAAAGCTATTTCAATTTTTCTATCCAGGTACGACAGTGATGGTAGATTCGTGTCAGCAATGTCATGGAGTATGGCTTGATGACGAAGAGTTTACTGTCATAAATATTGTTAAAAGGGCGGGGCGTCCGGGGTACCCGACGCAAAGCCATAAGCCCAAAACGTCTTCCTATACTAGCTACGCAGATTCCATACCGGGTGTTAAAGGTAAAGTTCTAGCGTCAATCGATAGAGCTATTAACGCTTTACAAAAAGCATTGAATCATTAGGTTTTGGTATGGTTTTCAAACAAAAACCGCTAGATAAACTAGCGGTTTTTGTTTTGATATTTAGGCTAATACTTGGCTTAAGCCATTGCGATTCCAGCTTCTGAAGTTCGGGTGCTGGTCCGCTCCCAGCATTAGCGCCGCCGTTTGATACAGCTCACGTTGAGTTACGCTTGAACTGACGGTAGTCACGCGTCCACCCTGAATGCCTGCGCCTGCCATAAAGAGTGCGACGTTGCTATTGGAGTGGGAGCGTGCATCGCCCATATCTGTAACATGGGTAATGATGGTGCTGTTGAGCAGTCCTTCTTCGCGCATTCGGCGAATCACACGCGCCACCATGCGTGACATGTAGGCTTGGTCTGCTTCGTAACGGGAAGTGTCTGCATAGTTGTGATGAGAGTCGTGAGCAATGCGCCCGCCTTCTACTACATAGGTATGCTGATCGTTTCCAAACGCAAGAGAAACCGAAGGGGTTAAACCGCATTTTAGTGCCAAGATGGCAATCTCTGTTTGGATATCACATTTCGCGTCGAATGTTCCATTATGCTCTAACGAAGGTGGTGCATCGCAACTACCGCCACCATTGTTTGAGCTTGATGACGCGATGCGTTTTTCAAACTCTTCGATGGCCGTTAAGTGGCTATCGAGTTTATGTTTTTCGTGGTAACCCAGTTTACCCCTCAGTGCATCCATAGCGTCTTTATGGGCGTCGACAATACGTTGTTGCCCATTGGGTTCATTGCTGCCCGTGTTGCCACCCGATGGAGTACCACCGGCGAATAGCTGTGACAGAGCGGTTTTCGGGTCGTTAATCACCGGCACGAAACCCGCAGCGGTACGTGACATGCTGCCATTGGCGTCGACCCCTAGGTTTAAAAATTTAACCGGATAATTTTCACCTATGGTACGGCCTAGGTTGACATCAAAGCTGTCGCTACTCCAGCTGCCGTCGTTAAAACGGTGCCAAGGTACGCCATGGCCACCGCCACTCATGCTGCCACCCACAATAAAGTTCATTTCACGTTTGACGTCTTCATAGGGCGCCGACATGGAAGGCAAGGTTAAATTTGAACTCGGACGCCATTTCGAATCCATCGAGCCACCATGGCCACAGATCAAAACGTGCTTGTTGGCGCCAGATGCTGCTTCTGTGGTGCGAGACCACATCATGCCACCCACTAAGCTGGAGGCTCCAAGCAATTGCGGCGTAATACCGGCTGCGGCTACCGTTTTAAGAAAGCTGCGACGCTGCAGATCGAATTTATGTTTAACGCGTGTTGTCATGTTGAATACCTTAAATTCTTTTCTTTCTTATCGAGACCAGGCTTTGCGGAATCGAATGGATTCCAATGTGCCGATTTTTTCTAACATGGCCCTTGGACTTTCATTAGAAAGCGTATCGACAAGGTCCATCACATCACAGGTATAGCCATTCTTTTCTGAGCTACCCAGCTGTACGACGTTTTCACGTTCTGAGCCTGAATACGCGCGTGCATCAATGCCCGATACATAGCTGAGCATTTGTTTTGCAAGACAGGATTTTGCTAAACCAGAAATTTTCGGGTCATGGGCCAACAATTCACCCAGTTGTTTTCCGCCTTCAAATTCGGTGACGTCTCGCACTCGATTTGGGTCATCATAAAATTGCAGTTGTAGGAAGGGCGACCACAACGCGCCTGTGGCATCGATGCTATTGCCGTTGGCATCAAAGGCACGCTTCACACCCACAGCGTTGTAGTCTTCTAAACCAAAACCCAATGGGTTGATAATTTCATTATGGCAGGCGCTGCAGCTACCAAATTCTGTTGTGTGCTTGAATGCCATGCGTTGCGTGGTTTTCGGGTCCGCTAAGATGTCAGCTAATTCGCCTTTCTTGTCTTGCAGACTAAGGCTGACACCCGTTGGTGGTTCGGGGATATCTTGGCAAAGCATGTCACGGCGAATGTGTACAGAACGCGTTACCGCATTGGTTTCGTCTGTATGGGCCCAGCGAGATAAAAAGGCCCCGCTCAATAATACGCCCCCACGATCTTGCGTAAATACTTTTCTAAACTGAGAACCGCTGACGCCGCCCACGCCATAGTGCTGAGCTAAAGGTTGGTTTAAATAGGTGTAACCTGCGCTGTAAAGAGATTCGTAGCGCTCGGATTTGTTTAGCATGACGTTGCTAAAGACTTTGCTTAATTCCGTCATCATGTGTGGCGCAACCGTTTTAAAATTCGGAAATTGCGACGTATCTTTGTGCTGGCTCAAAATGAAGTCGGTGCCCAACCAATCATGAACCATGTCTTCCATCATGGCGCTCGCGTTATCGCTATCCAATAAGCGAGAGACCTGCGCGGTAATTTGACTGTCTGTCGATAGCTGTCCGTTTTTAGCTGCCGCCAGTAGCGTTGCATCTGGGGTGGTGTCGCTAAACGAATAACTTAAGAACGTGGCGAGTTCATACGGGGTGAGTTGATAAACACCGTTACCCATACCCGTCGCGGGTTCACCAATTTCATGGCGATAAAGAAATTGAGGCGAAGACAATAAACCCGATAGGGCCAATTGAATGCCCTCTTTCACATTACCGTTGGTGTCTTGACCACTGGCCATGGCGAGATACTGCTGGCGTTCTGTATTAGTAAACGGGCGGCGAATCAATTTCCATGCGTGCTGATCGATAAATTGCGTGGCGCAGCTGGCATTGAAACTGGCACACTGCATGAAGTCTGAAAAGTTACGGTTGGCTGACCATTCAGCAATGCTCTCGGCGGCTCCCACATAACCAATGTATGCGCTATCTAATACGCTAAGGTCATTGTTATTGGTAAATGCACCGGACTCTAAATCGACAGGAAGCTGAGTCCGCAAATCAAAGTTCACCCCAAGTAAATCACTCACAGAGTTTTGGTATTGATCTCGGGTGAGCAGGCGCAGAGTTTGATAGCCTACACTGGTTTCTGTGTTGCATTGTTCCACGACTACAGGGTTTCGCGGACTGCCGGTTCCTGTATTCCCTGAGGTATCCGTCGGCAGCGAATGCCAGCTCGCAATATAATTGGCCACATCGGTAGCGCACTCATCTTGGCATGCGTCTGGACCAATGAGTGGCATATAAGTATGAATGTAGTTTGCTAACTGCAGGGTATTAAAAACGCCTTTGGTGGAAAGACTCGATTCAGAGAACACACCATTAACGGCGCCTTTAGCGTGACAGGCAGAATTCGTA
>Ga0255776_10000164_pt1 | contig 71607 bp, 67 predicted proteins | sample 071ome_19_FD_179974 | JGI IMG/M metagenome (GOLD analysis project Ga0255776, IMG submission 179974) | Coastal salt marsh microbial communities from the Groves Creek Marsh, Skidaway Island, Georgia - 071413AT metaG (version 2) | ecosystem: Environmental > Aquatic > Marine > Intertidal zone >...
AATTTGGTGAATCGTGAAGCAGCGGTTTATGTCTACACTGGAGCGATCTTTGATCCCGAGGCGGAACCAAGGCTACTGACAGAGGACAGCGGGTATCGTATCCCGGACAAATTTTTCAAAATTGTGCTGACGGAAGACGGACGTGCCGCTGCGTTTCTTTTTCCGCAAGACACTGCAGTGCACGTTCACCACTGCGACTTGCGTGCTGGCATTGAAGAGATAGAAGCGCTGAGCGGGTTGGATTTTTTTCCGGCGGCAACGGTGGAAGTTGAACTGTCGCTATATCCTATGCTCGGCTGCCGCAGCTGAATTTCCGATATTATTCCAGCTCGAGCAGGAAATAGTCGTCTCGTAAAAGCTCGCGCACCAGTCGCTCAAGTGAGGCATTGACCGCGCTGCCAAGGCCTTCCTCCACCGGAACGCGCCCGCGCCCGAACAGCGTGGTCGACCAGATGCTGCGGCCACCGCCGCGAAGCTCAATGGCAGTGCGAATGGTGAGCTGTAGGTTGGGAACTCCTGCCCTGTCAACCGTTTCCAGTTCAGAGCTGAGCAAAGTGCCGACAATTTCCATGTCAGCACCCTCGGCCACAAATTCGACACCGCCCTTGTTGAAGCCCTGCTCGAAGGCGTCTCTGATCAGATTTGCCAGAGGCAACTGTGCCCGATCGTCTCCGACAATGGTATTTGGATCGGCAACACCACGCTCGTCAGCGAAAGGCGCTAAATGCAGGCTCGGGCTGATACTGCCAATATTCACATTGCGCTCGTAGGTAAAGTCAATAGTCAGCTCATCAGCGACCACCGGTTTCAGAGCAAGTGAGCTAAGGCATACCAAAAAGGTGAAAGTAAGTCTGGTCATGCTGGTCATGAAAGTCCCTCGGCTCAAGCGGCAGGCGAATCTGTTATCAGTGAGAATAATTCCTGAGTCTCGTGGGTTCAAGGCTTGCACCCACGGGCATCGATCTTCTTTGACTGAAAAGAGTATCCCGGTATCAGTTTTTAATCCGGATTGAAGGCATGAAAAAGCCCGGCTCTCGTGACAGAGAACCGGGCTTTGCTTAGCCGGTCTGGCTGTGGCTTACAGCTCTGATGCTGGCCAGGTCGGTGCGCGGTCTCTGACGGTGACCGGGCGCATACCCTGATACAGGAACTTCTGTACCCGCTTGCCCTCATAGGTCTCCGTGGTATAGATGTTACCCTCGGAATCCGTGGCAATGCTGTGCGGTGCGTAGAACAGTCCGGGCTGACGTCCACCGTCACCAAAGGTGTACAGCACCTCCATTGACGCACGATCAATGATGGAGATCTTGAAATTCTGACCGTCTGCCAGGTAGATGAATTCCTGATCTTCATCCGGTGAGAACGCGATATCCCAGGTAGATCCCTGAGCAAGCGTTGCCGGGTTGTAGATATGTTCGCTCACGAAGGTTCCGTCGGGGCGGAAAATCTGCACCCGGTCAGCTCCTCGGTCGCACACATAGATCAGACCGTCATTGGAAGGCTCTGCGCAGTGAACCGGTCCGCGGAAAACGTCCGGACCTGGTTGACCCGGCGTGTAGGTATCATCGGCGTCGTCGTCGATGTCCGTGCTGCCGTAGGCGCCCCAGTAACGCTTGAACGCACCGGTCGCCACGTCGACCACTGCAACCCGCTTGTTGACGTAGCCGTCGGCAAAGTAGGCTTCACCGGCGTCTTCATCGATGGCGATTTCAGCAACGCGGCCAAATGCAGTTGTACTGTTGCTGTCGAATTCCTCGCCGGGAACTCCGACCGTTCGAATGTATTCGCCGTCCCGTGTGAAAACCAGCACGTGAGAATCAGGACCGCCGTTGCCACCAATCCAGACGTCGCCGTTGGCAGCGACTTCAATGCCGTGGTTTGACTCAGGCCACTGGTACGGGGCTCCCTCGACCGGACCGCCCCACGCGTTGATCAGATTGCCTTCGATGTCGTACTCAAGGATAGGAGGCGCCGGTGTGCAGCATTCTGCCACGCCGAGTGCCAGTCCTATTTCAGTGCGTCCACCGAACATGTTTTCAGTGTTTCTGTGTACCGTAAAGATGTGATCTCTGTCATCCACATCCACGCCAATGGTGTTACCGGTGATCCAGTGATTAGGGAGTGGCTTGGGCCACAGCGGATCGACCAGGAAGGCCGGAGCCATTACGTCATTGCTGGCTGCAATGGTAGGTTCCTGAAGCTTTGATTGACCGATCCCCAGCGCAACCAAGCTTGCTGTCAGGAATGAGCCGATCGCCAGTTTCTTGTTTATCATTTTTCTTCTCCTCTTTTTCTACCTTGCCAGGCAGTCAATGCACAGAGCAAGGCCCGAGTATACTGACTTAAGGGCAGACAGTATACTCACGCCCTTCTTTATGGCACGTAGACTTGTAAGAATTTGTAACAGTCAATTCTCACACTGTTGCGCGGCGAGTTATCTCCGGCTACCCTGCTGCAGTATATCTTTCATAAGTATCTGTAATAAATAGAAAAAATATAAATAAGGCAACCATCTTGGGGGAATAAAATGAAGCGAATACGGCGCTTTGCTGAGTGTTTGGTGCTGCTGGCTGCCGCTGTGGGATGGTCTTCAGCGACCCATGCCCATGATATTCCATCGCGGGTGACCGTCTACGCATTCGTGAAACCGGCCGGAAATGAGCTGACCGCCTTGTTGAGAGTGCCCATGGAGGCACTCAGCGAGATTGTGTTTCCTTTGCGGGGGCCCGGCTATCTGCAGATATCCGAAGCCGAGTCGGCCCAGGAGGAGGCTGCCCGCGTCTACATTACTGAATCTATTCATTTTTTTGAAAATGGGGTCGAACTGACTGAAAAGGAATTGATCACGACCCGGGTTTCTCTGCCTTCGAATCGGACTTTCCGCGACTTTGAGACCGCGATGGAAAACATCCTTTCGGAGCCCCTGGATGATGACGTCAATCTGTTCTGGCGCCAGGGTGTGCTGGACATTCTGGTGACCTACCCGATCGACTCCGAAGATTCGCAATTTTCCGTGAACCCGGAGCTGGGCACTCTGTCAGAAGAGACAACCACTGTGCTGAGGTTTCTTGTTCCGACAGGTGCTGAAAGAGTTTTCAACTACCTGGGCAATCCCGGCCTTGTTGAGCTTGACCCTCGCTGGCATCAGGCAGCCTTGCGATTTATCGAGATGGGGTTTCTGCACATTCTCGAAGGTATCGATCATCTTCTGTTCCTGTTTTGTCTGGTCATACCGCTGCGTCGTGTCAGAGCCCTGATTCCGGTTGTCACCTCGTTTACCATCGCGCATTCCATCACGCTGATCAGCTCAGCGTTCGGTCTGGCGCCGAATGTGCTCTGGTTCCCGCCGCTCATAGAAACACTGATTGCGCTGTCAATTGTTTACATGGCCTTTGAAAACATTGTCGGTGCCAAACTGGAGCACCGTTGGATCGTGACGTTTGGATTCGGTTTGATTCACGGGTTCGGCTTTTCCTTCTTATTCAGTGAAACCCTGCAGTTCGCAGGAGGGCATCTCTTTTCATCTCTGTTGGCATTCAATATCGGGGTAGAACTGGGGCAGCTGCTGGTGCTGATTCTGGTTATTCCGATTCTCAATCTTTTGTTCAAATATTTGGTTGATGAGCGCATTGGAGCGATTCTGTTGTCTGCCTTGCTTGCCCATAGCGCCTGGCACTGGATGCTAGATCGAGGGGGACAGTTGTCCCAGTTCAGCTATCAGGCGCCAGTGATAGATGGGATATTTCTCGCGGCCTTGATGCGCTGGGGTATGTTGCTGATCGTTGTGATCGGAGTGCTCTGGGGTATGTATGAGCTGTTTAGACGGTTTTCTCTGATTGACAGCTTTTCCACTTACGGGCCCGGCGACAGGCTCAGCAGTGAGCCCGAGTCCTAGCTTGCCAAAGCGGAGCGCCGGAAGTACTTCATGGCGCGGGTGAGCCGGGGCGATAGAAAGCGCGCTCCAGACGTAGCTCGACTCGCGGCGGCGTAGTTGGTCTGTCGGTCAGAGCGGCGCAAGCCTTTGAATTTGTTAGGTCTCTGGTCCATTTATCGCTTGGCCCTGCCCCCGCTATATTGGTATGATCAGCTTTGAATAATTAATAATAACAAGTCGGGAGAGTGCTTTATGTCCTCGATCTTTATCGTCTTATTTGGTCTCGTCGGGTTTACATTCGGATGGTTTGTCTACTCTAAATTTATTGCCGAAAAAATTTATCGCCTTGATCCGAACTACGAGACTCCAGCGCACCGTTTCAACGATGGCGTGGACTATGTTCCTACTAACAAGTTTGTGCTGTGGGGTTCGCATTTTACCGCTGTCGCCGGTGCTGCGCCGATTGCAGGTCCTGCCCTGGCGGTTTATTGGGGCTGGGCGCCCGCCGTCCTTTGGGTTACGTTTGGTTCTATCTTTTTCGCCGGTGTTCACGATTTCGGTGCGCTTTGGGCGAGCAGTCGACATGACGCCAAATCAATCGGGGCTCTCTCAGAGAGCGTCATTGGCACCCGCACGCGAGCGCTGTTCATGGTGGTAATTTTCCTGTTGCTTATGCTGGTGAACGCGGTGTTCAGCACGATCATCGCGACGGACATGGTGATCTTTCCGACCTCGGTCTTTCCTGCTTGGGCCGCGATACCTGTAGCCATCTGCGTGGGTATTCTGATTCGTCGAAAGGTCAATCTGCTGGCGGTGTCGGTAATCGGCGTGGTGATTTTATACTTCACCATCTGGGTTGGCAGCGTCATGCCACTCTATCTGCCCGGCACGGACGATCCGGAATTTCTGCTGGGCCCCAACGGCAACTGGATTATTATTTTATTTATTTATGCCGGTATCGCCTCGATGTTGCCGGTTTGGTTGCTGTTGCAACCGCGCGACTATATTAATGGTGCGCAGCTCGTGATCGGGCTTGTTGTCATGTACGGAGCCGTGCTGCTGGCGATGCCTACGGTGTCCGCTCCAGCATTTAATCCGAACCTCGCTGAAGGCACACCGCCTCTATTCCCCATTCTGTTTGTAACGATTGCCTGTGGGGCGCTTTCCGGATTTCACGGTATTGTGTCGTCAGGAACCAGCTCGAAACAGCTGAACAATGAAAAGGATGCCCGCTTTGTCGGCTATCTCGGTGCGCTCGGTGAAGGATCGCTCGCACTGATCACCATTGTGGCGGTTACAGGGTCGCTTTATGCAGCCAACGCGGCAGACTGGACGGCGATTTACGCCAGCTTTAGCGGTGGTCCCGGCCAGAAGGGATTTATCGAGGGCGGTGCCGCTCTGATCTCCACAGGTTGGGGAATTCCCGAGGCTTTCTCGCAGACCATGCTGGCGACCATGGTGGTTCTGTTCGCCGGCACGACCATGGATGCAGGACTGAGGTTGCAGCGTTATATCGTTCAGGAATGGGGTGCGATCTACAATATCCCGCCACTGAAGAATAACTACATCTCAACCTTGATCGGGGTGGGCTTCTGTCTGCTGCTGGCATTCGGGGTGACCGCAGGCAATTATCCGGGAGATGGTGGCAACCTGATTTGGCCGGTTTTTGGTGCGACCAACCAGATTCTTGCCAGTTTGACCTTGCTGATTGTGTCAATCTACCTGATGAAGCTTGGTCGACCCGCAATTTTCACACTTGCGCCCATGGTGTTCATTATCTTCATGGCTTTCTGGGCAAGTGTCTGGTACCTGATCGATTACTTCCAAACGGAACGCTGGCTGCTGGTTGCCCTTAACCTGGCGGTGATGGTGGTGAGTGTGATGGTGATGCTTGAGGCCATGTCCGTCATTTCTAAACTGCGAAGTGGTGGTCTGGGAGATCCGGAAGAAGCGGGCTCAACGTCCTCAGGCGACTGATTGAAGGTGCCGGTCTCCGACAGTAAGCGTCGGTGACGGGGCTGAGCAGACAGTTCCACAAAGGAGCGGATCGGTGTGTATAGCACATGGATCTGCTCCTTTTGTGCTTTTGATGAGTGTTAAAATTACCCGTGGATCATTCAGTTTACAGCGACTTGCTGCACCAGTTGCCGCTTGAGCGGGTGGACACTCATGAGCGCGTCGATTCGACGAACTCGGAGGCGCTGCGTCTGTTGCGTCAGGGTCAGGCTTGTCCTTTTGTGGTTCTTGCAAGCCAACAGACCGACGGCCGGGGCAGGCGCGGGCGTCGGTGGGAAAGTCCGCCAGGTGCAGGTCTGTACTACACGCTGGCTGTCGAGGTGCATCAGGATTTGCCGAACGTTGCTGCCTTGAGTCTGGTCACTGCCTTGAGTGTCTGTTCTGCTTTGGAGGAGATGGGCGTGCATGCGCTTGAGCTGAAATGGCCAAACGATGTGCTCGGCGATGCGCGCAAGCTCTGTGGAATCTTGCTGGAAAGTCTCAAAATTAAAGACCGTTTTTTTATCGTGATCGGCGCTGGTGTGAATCTGAATCTTCCCGAATCGATTAAGTGCGATATTGGCCAGCCGGTGACCGATGTTAAAGAGTTGCTCGGGTCGGACTTCGAAGTCGAGCGTCTGGCCGCGGGTATTACGACAAAGCTGCTGACAAATATCGCCCGCTTTGGTGAAAACGGCTTCAAGGATTTTGTGGCAGATTGGAACGGCCGGGATGCCTATCTGGGCAAACCGGTCCGGGTTCAGTTGAATGAGTCTGTCAGTCAGGGAGAGGCGCAGGGTGTTAACGCTCGGGGAGAACTCAGGTTGCGAACGGAGTCGGGAGAAAAAGTGATCAGTACGGGCGAAATTATGCCCTCTGTACGTTTAATTGCTTCAGGCGAGGCGATGACATGATTCTGGAATTAGATGTGGGCAACAGCCGGATAAAATGGCGAGTCCTGAATCGTGATGCTCAGGCGGGCACCCGGCATCCCGGCGCGTTGATGGGTGGCGCTGAGGACGCCGCTGCCAAACTGTTCGAGAGTATTCCGCGCGACCTTCAATTGTCAGCGGCCCGCGGGTGCAGCGTGGGCAGTGAGTTGCTGCTCGTCGAACTCGCCGAAGGTTTAAAGGCGCGTTGGGGGCTTGAGCTGGATGTGGCAGAGGTGTCAGCGCAATGCGGTGGCATCACGAACAGCTATCAGGAGGTCGGGCGCATGGGGGTTGATCGTTGGCTGGCAATGATAGCGGCGTTCAATCGACAAAAAAGAGCCTGCCTTATTGTTGATGCGGGGACCGCACTGACGATCGATCTCGTTGCAGATGACGGTCTACATCAGGGAGGGTACATCCTGGCAGGACTGAGTATGGCAGTGGAGGCTCTGGAGAATAATACCGGCATTACACTGCGCAATCGCGATTTCAGTCCGCTCGCGGGTCCCGGCACTTCGACAGAGCAAGCCGTACTCGGCGGCGCTCTGAGTAGCACAGTGTCCTTGATACTCGAAGCCTTGGGGAGGTTGCGCTGTACGGACTCCGAAGCGATGGTCTATCTTTGCGGTGGCGATGCCGAACTCCTCGCTCAGGCGCTGCGCTTGCGGGGCGAGTCCGGATTCACCGTCGAGCCTGATCTGGTGCTCGATGGTCTTGAATATGCCTGCGGCAATCAATGAGATTGCGTCTATGCGTTACGTAGTGATCACCCTGGTGCTGTTAAATCTGGCCCACCTTGGCTGGAATTTGGGCTGGCCATTGACTGAGCCGGAAGCAGGGGAGTCGCGCGCTTTGCTGAATTCCGGCTTGACGCTGGTGTCTGAATTTGACTCACGTAATCTTCAGGCTGACTCGGAGGCGGAGCGTCTTTGTTCCCTGGTGTCAGGTTTTGAGGATGAGGCGGAGGCGGCAGAGTTCATGGCTGAGGCAATCAGTCGGAGTCTCGACGCTGCTTACGCGGCGGGCCAGTCAGGCCGTGAACGTCAGTACCGGGTCTTTCTGCCGCCAACACCCTCCGCTGAGATCGCCCGCCTCATCCTCGAGGATCTCGCGGCCCGTCTGGAAGCGGCTGACGTCACAGCCGATATTGGGCTTGTCAGTAGCGGTGACAGTCAAAATGCCATCGCACTCGGCAGTTTTGATTCGGCTACAGCTGCAGTGTCGCTGAGGGATCGGATCTCAGCGCTGGGTTACAGCCCTCAAATAGAGCGAATTCAGCCGGAGCCAGAAAGGCTGGAGCTCTGGCTCAGACCGACTCAATCCGGGCGTGTTGAGACGCCCGAATGGCTTGATTTAACTAGAGAAAGGCCGAATTTGAGTCGAGTAGAAAATCTCTGTCAAACGATTGCACAAGCCATCCAATTCCAATAAAATGCCGCCCCTGAGTTGGAGAGCCAGGGTTTTTGACCCTTGGGATATCTTCTAGGAGGGGTTCCCGAGTGGCCAAAGGGATCAGACTGTAAATCTGACGCGCAAGCTTCGGTGGTTCGAATCCACCCCCCTCCACCACCTGATTTTTCGGGATATTGACGTGAATCCCCATCAGGCAAAGAGCGCGCGGCAGACTCCCATGGGGCGGGAGTGCTGGGTCGGGCACATTCGTAAACGGTCAGCAAGAGATTAGCGGGTATAGTTCAGAGGTAGAACCCCAGCCTTCCAAGCTGGTTGCGCGGGTTCGATTCCCGCTACCCGCTCCATTTTCGACCCCTCATGCGGGCTGAAAACGGAAAAGAGACAATAAAAGTAGAAAGTTCATCGCACCGCTGGGCTTGATGGATAAAGATTGGCTCGCTTAGCTCAGGCGGTAGAGCACTTCATTGGTAATGAAGAGGTCCCCGGTTCAACTCCGGGAGTGAGCACCAGAATTGTTAGCGTAACCTGAGGCTCAACCAAGCGGGTCGCGGGCAAGGTAAGGGGATCTGATCCCGATGAGAGCGAACCAGAGCCCCCAACAAGGCGTCGCCGGATGAAGCGCCTGGTGAGCGTAGTGTCTGGTGTGCCTGGTGTAGAGATGAGAGAAGTCTGACAACACATGGCACGAACTGGTCCGATCCGGAAGGGATGAAAAGATAGGGAAAGATGAGCAACACCCCGTCAGGAATGAACCTGGCAAGCAGGAAAAGATTTAAACCACATTGATCAAACGTTTGAAGATAGAGGCTGTCTGGCATGGCAAAGGAAAAATTCGAGAGAAATAAGGTACACGTAAACGTAGGTACGATTGGTCACGTTGACCATGGTAAGACGACGCTGACTGCTGCGCTGACGAAGGTTTGTGCGGAAGCGTACGGGGGTGACCTTAAGGCCTTCGACGAGATTGATAATGCGCCAGAAGAGCGTGAGCGCGGTATTACGATTGCGACTTCGCACGTTGAGTATGATTCGCCGAATCGCCACTATGCCCACGTTGACTGTCCGGGTCACGCTGACTACGTCAAGAACATGATTACGGGTGCTGCCCAGATGGACGGAGCGATTCTGGTCTGCTCGGCGGCGGATGGTCCCATGCCTCAGACCCGAGAGCACATTCTGCTGTCCCGTCAGGTTGGTGTTCCTTACATTGTTGTGTTCATGAACAAGGCGGACATGGTTGACGATGAGGAGCTGCTTGAGCTGGTTGAGATGGAGATTCGGGAGCTGCTTGATCAGTATGAATTTCCTGGTGATGACACGCCCATTATTGTGGGATCTGCGCTGAAGGCTCTTGAAGGTGACACTTCTGATATTGGTGCGCCTGCGGTTCAGAAGCTGGTTGAGACTCTGGATGAGTACATTCCTGAGCCGGAGCGTGATGTTGAGAAGCCGTTCCTGATGCCGATTGAGGATGTTTTCTCGATTTCTGGTCGGGGTACTGTTGTGACGGGTCGTGTTGAGCGCGGCATCATCAAGGTAGGTGAAGAGATTGAGATCGTTGGTATCAAGGATACTGAGACGACTACCTGTACGGGTGTTGAGATGTTCCGCAAGCTGCTTGACGAAGGTCGCGCTGGTGAGAACGTTGGTGTGCTGCTGCGCGGTACCAAGCGAGATGAGGTAGAGCGGGGTCAGGTTCTGGCTGCTCCGGGCACGATTACGCCTCACACTAAGTTTGAAGCGGAGGTGTACATTCTGTCCAAGGACGAGGGTGGTCGCCACACGCCATTCTTCAAGGGCTATCGTCCCCAGTTTTACTTCCGTACGACGGACGTGACTGGCAATGTTGAGCTGCCTGAAGGTGTTGAGATGGTTATGCCTGGTGACAACATCAAGATGACGGTAGAGCTGATTGCGCCGATTGCGATGGATGAAGGTCTGCGCTTTGCGATCCGTGAAGGGGGCCGAACTGTCGGTGCCGGCGTCGTCGCCAAGATTATCGAGTAATCTTAAAGCATTAATTATCGGAGCCAGCACACCGGTAGCCGGTGCGCTGGCTCAGTTGTCTTTATGAAACGGGTCGGCAGTAACGACTCTGAGTAAACGATTCGGGTGGCTGCGGTACTGCCGACTGGCCGACAAAAACAGGTCCTGCAAGCTTGCGACAAAGCTCGTGGCTGCTTCTTTTCAAGCGGCCAGCCAATCGAGTCAACCCGTATGCCTGATGAGACAGAGACCTGAGCTTGACACGATATCGTAGGCCAGTAGCTCAATTGGCAGAGCAGCGGTCTCCAAAACCGCAGGTTGGGGGTTCGATTCCCTCCTGGCCTGCCACTAGCACTGGCGCGATAGGCAGAGCCAAATGCCTATTAATTGAAACAATAAAGTAGTTATGGCTGACAAGATCGAAAGTGAAGAAGGAACGCTGGACTGGGCAAAGTGGGCGGCCGTAGCCGTCATTATCGCTGCTGCTGTCTATGGCAATTCCTATTTTTCAGCAGAATCGTTGCTGATCCGCACACTGGGCTTGCTGGTGGTAGCAGGCGCGGCGGGGTGGCTCGCATCGCAGACGGTCAAAGGTAAAGCCTTTGTGACGCTGTGTCTGGATGCCCGGGTAGAAATCAGAAAGGTGGTTTGGCCAACGAGGCAGGAAACTACGCAGACAACAATCGTCGTCCTCATCGTCATTTTCATTGTGGCGCTGATACTCTGGCTTCTGGATTGGGGCCTGAACGGCGTGGTTTCTTCGGTGATCGGTTAGAGGAAGACAATGGCTAAACGCTGGTATGTGGTTCACGCTTACTCGGGCTACGAGAAAAAGGTTATGCACGCCCTGAATGAGCGCATCGCCCTGTCGGGTATGGAAGAGCACTTCGATGAAGTACTGGTTCCGACCGAAGAAGTGGTGGAAATGCGAGCGGGGCAGAAGCGTAAGAGTGAGCGGAAATTTTTCCCGGGTTATGTCCTGGTTCATATGGATCTGAATGACGACACCTGGCATCTGGTTAAAGAGACACCACGGGTGATGGGATTTATCGGTGGTACGGCGGAGAAGCCTGCTCCCATTACGGATGCGGAAGCGAACAAGATTCTGCAGCGCATGGAAGACAGTGAGGATACGCCCACTCATAAAGTGGTTTATGAGCCCGGTGAGATGGTTCGGGTTACTGATGGTCCGTTCAACGACTTCACCGGTACAGTTGAGGAAGTGAATTACGAAAAGAGCCGCCTGCGCGTTGCGGTATTGATTTTTGGTCGCTCCACGCCAGTCGAACTTGAGTTCGGTCAAGTGGAGAAAAGCTAGGAGCCCGCTGATAAGCGTGGAGCATGTATCATGCTCCGGCTCTATGACATCGATCCCCGGGCATCTAGCCGTGCAAGGGGTGGAAAGGGGAGTTGAGATCCATACGGAATGACTGCGCGTAGTAGTCCGACCGTGTGCAGGCCCAGCGCTCGAACCCAAGGAGAATCTTATGGCTAAGAAAGTATTGGCTTATATCAAGCTACAGGTGGGTGCTGGTCAGGCAAACCCCAGTCCTCCCGTTGGCCCTGCTCTGGGTCAGCACGGTGTAAACATCATGGAATTTTGCAAGGCGTTCAATGCCCAGACACAGGGTACCGAGCCCGGCTTGCCTATTCCCGTTGTAATCACTGTGTATGCAGACCGCAGCTTTACCTTTATTACCAAGACACCGCCAGCCTCTGTGCTTCTGCGTAAAGCAGCGGGCATTAAGAAAGGCAGTGGCCGTCCTAATACTGAAAAAGTCGGCAAAGTCAGCCGGGCGCAGCTGGAAGAAATCGCGACGCAGAAAATGCCGGATCTGACGGCGGCCGATATGGATGCAGCGGTTCGGACGCTAGCTGGCAGTGCGCGCAGTGCCGGTCTGGAAGTGGAAGGAGTCGAGTAATGGCCAAATTATCCAAGAAGCAAAAAGCCATGGCTGAAAAACTGGATTCAGCCAAAACCTACTCTGTGGAAGAAGCGGTCTCTCTGATCGCCGAGTTTGCCTCTCCCAAGTTCAAAGAGTCGATTGATGTTTCTGTGAACCTCGGAGTGGATCCACGTAAATCTGATCAGGTCGTCCGTGGCTCAACAACTTTGCCAGCAGGCACCGGCAAGGATGTGCGCGTGGCTGTGTTCGCTCAGGGTGATAACGCTGAAAAAGCGAAGGCTGCAGGCGCAGACATCGTCGGATTCGACGATCTTGCTGAATCTATTCAGGGCGGTAATCTCGATTTTGATGTGGTCATCGCGACTCCCGACGCCATGCGTGTGGTGGGTAAACTGGGCACAGTACTCGGACCCAGAGGCCTGATGCCGAACCCCAAGGTTGGGACAGTGACACCTGATGTGGAATCAGCGGTGCAGAATGCCAAGGCCGGCCAAGTGCGCTATCGCACAGACAAAAACGGCATCATTCATGGCGGTATCGGGAAAGTCGGCTTTGAGGGTGAGGCTATTAAGTCCAATCTGGAAGCACTGCTGGCTGATCTGAAAAAAGCGAAGCCGTCATCCGCCAAGGGTGTCTACATCAAGAAGGTAGTGCTTTCCTCTACCATGGGGCCAGGTTTACAGATCGACCAGTCATCGCTGGCACTCTAACCCAATTTGAATTGAGTGCGTCGTGATTGGCTGACTTGGTCATACACGCCGCACCAAGACTTTGAGTGGTTTCGCTGTTTCTAGGAACGGCCGAGATCATCAAAGACCGTAGGTGAAGCAGTTGTGCTTTTTGGCAACCGGTTTCTTAATTTCCTACGCAGATGGTGAAACCCGATCCGGATTTGCTCCGGCTCTTATCACCAAACTCGGTGGCAGCGGATGCTGTCAGAATCGGCTCTTCAGGAGCCATTTGATAAGGAGTTAACTAGTGGCTATACGACTGGAAGACAAGCAACAAATAGTCTCTGAAGTCAATCAGGCTGCTAGCAGTGCTTTGTCTGCAGTCCTCGCTGATTATCGCGGGGTTTCTGTGGAGGACATGACTGCGCTTCGCAAGAATGCTCGTGAGAATAAGGTTTATCTGCGCGTAGTCCGGAACACGCTACTGAAGCGTGCGGTTGCGGATACTGAATTCGAGTGCATTCAAGAAGTGTTGGTAGGTCCAACGATTTTAGCGTTTTCTCAGGAAGATCCGGGTGCAGCTGCACGCGTTTTGAAGGATTTTTCGAAAGAAAACGACGATTTCGAAATAAAGGCGCTGTCTGTTGGTGGGCAACTCATGGATGCCAGCCAGATCGATGTGTTGGCGAAACTGCCGACGCTGGATCAGGCGCGGTCTATGCTTATGAGTGTCATGCTGGCACCTGTCACTAAACTGGCAAGAACAATGAACGAAGTTCCTTCGAAAGTTACCCGAGCGGTAGCTGCTGTTCGAGACCAGAAACAGGATGCGGCCTAATTCCTTTGATTATTACGCTTATTTTAGGAGATAAGAATCATGTCTCTATCTAGAGAAGAAGTACTTGATGCAATTGCTGAAATGTCTGTGATGGACGTTGTTCAGCTGGTTGAAGCAATGGAAGAAAAATTTGGCGTATCGGCTGCTGCTGCAGTTGCGGCAGCTCCGGTTGCGGCGGCGGGCGGCGATGCAGCGCCAGCTGAGGAAAAGGACGAGTTTGATATCGTTCTGACCGCTGCCGGCGACAAGAAAGTCAACGTCATCAAGGCAGTCCGGGGCATTACCGGCCTTGGACTCAAAGAAGCCAAAGAAATGGTTGATGGCGCACCTTCCACACTTAAGGAAGCTGCTCCGAAAGCAGAAGCCGAAGAAGCCAAAAAGGCTCTGGAAGAAGCTGGCGCAACCGTTGAGCTTAAGTAATAAGCTCGAGCTTAAGCGAGACACGGCACCAGGTTCATGGCAAATGAGCCTGGTGCCTTTCTGCGCTTTGGAATACTGCCTCCACTGAGGTGGGGCAAGCGGCAGGCAGGGCGCTGTAATCTCTGCCGGTAGTTTTGATACACCGTACTCATAGCTAGGAACAGACTAATGGCCTATTCGTATACAGAGAAAAAGCGTATTCGTAAGAATTTTGGCAAATTGCCAAGCGCCATGGACATCCCTTACCTGTTGTCCATTCAGGTTGATTCTTACAGACAATTTACTCAGGACGGCGTCGCCGCTGAGGATCGCCTCGATCAGGGCTTACATGCTGCGTTTAAATCTGTATTCCCAATTGTCAGCTACTCCGGTAAAGCGGTACTGGAATATGTGAGTTACGAACTCGGGAAACCGGTCTTTGATGTCAAGGAATGCCAGCTTCGGGGCTCAACGTACTCCGTTTCTCTGCGCGTAAAGGTACGGTTGATTCTTTATGATAAGGAATCAACAACGCAAACGATCAAGGACATCAAAGAGCAGGAGGTCTATATGGGAGAGATCCCGTTGATGACTGATTCCGGCACTTTTGTCATCAATGGCACCGAGCGTGTAGTGGTTTCTCAGCTCCACCGCTCGCCAGGAGTTTTCTTTGATCACGACCGAGGCAAGACGCACAGTTCGGGCAAGTTACTGTACTCGGCACGGGTTATTCCCTACCGTGGATCATGGCTGGACTTTGAGTTTGACCCTAAAGACATGGTCTATGTGCGCATTGATCGCCGGCGAAAACTGCCTGCGACGATACTGCTGCGCGCGCTTGGATTTAATTCTCAGGAAATCCTGGGGATGTTCTACGAGAACAATTCATTCAAAATCAAGAAGGGTAAAGAACCTTCTATCGCATTGGAGTTGGTGCCTGCGCGTCTGCGTGGCGAGGTGCTGACCTTTCCGGTCAAGGATAAAAAGGGCAAGGTAATCGTCGAGGAAGGTCGCCGCATTACGTCCCGTCATATCCGCCAGATGGAGACAGCTAAGCTCACTGAACTGGTCGTCAGCAGTGACTTTGTCGTGGGGACTTCTCTGGCCCAGGATATCGTCGACGCGGAAACCGGGGAGGTGCTCTACGCCTGTAATTCAGAAATTACCGAAGAGCTTGTTGAGCAGTTCTTTGAGAAAGAGATATCGGAATTTCAGACTATTTACACCAACGACCTCGATTGCGGGCCGTTTATTTCCGACACACTGCGCAATGATACGACCACGTCAAAATTAGAAGCGATGGTCGAAATTTATCGCATGATGCGTCCCGGTGAGCCTCCGACGAAGGAGTCTGCCGAAAATCTGTTTTCCAATTTGTTCTTCTCCCCGGAGCGATACGATCTGTCCGCGGTTGGTCGAATGAAATTCAACCGTCGACTGGGTCGTCCCGAGTCAACCGGTGCGCCGGTTCTGGATACCGACGACATCGTTGACGTGCTGAAGACCTTGGTCGGTATTCGCAATGGGTTTGGCTCAGTTGACGACATTGATCATCTGGGTAATCGGCGTATTCGCTCGGTCGGTGAAATGGCCGAGAATCAGTTTAGGGTCGGCCTGGTGCGTGTTGAGCGTGCCGTCAAGGAACGACTCAGCATGGCCGACTCCGAAGGTCTGATGCCGCAGGACATGATCAACGCGAAGCCTGTTGCCGCTGCTATCAAGGAATTCTTTGGCTCCAGTCAGTTGTCACAGTTCATGGATCAGAACAATCCGCTTTCTGAGGTGACTCACAAGCGTCGGGTCTCAGCGCTCGGCCCGGGCGGCCTGACCCGCGAACGGGCAGGTTTTGAAGTGCGGGACGTGCACCCGACTCACTACGGCCGCGTGTGTCCTATTGAAACGCCGGAAGGTCCGAATATCGGACTGATTAATTCACTGGCTACCTATGCCAGAACCAATAATTACGGTTTTCTGGAAAGTCCTTACCGTAAGGTAGTGAAGAACAAGGTCACTGATGAAATCGACTACCTGTCCGCCATCGACGAAAGTGATTTCGTCATCGCGCAGGCCAGTGCCCCGCTGGATAAAAAAGGCGGGTTTGTCGATCAGCTGGTGACTGTCCGGTACAAGGGCGAGACAACTCTCAAGCCTCGCGAAGAAGTCGATTACATGGACGTGGCGCCGCAGCAGATGGTATCGGTTGCTGCAGCATTAATTCCGTTTCTTGAACACGATGATGCGAACCGTGCGCTGATGGGTTCTAACATGCAGCGCCAGGCAGTGCCCACTCTTAAAACGGAAAAGCCGTTGGTTGGTACCGGTATGGAGCGCAATGTGGCGCGGGATTCCGGAGTCTGTGTGGTGGCCTTCAGAGGCGGTGTCATCGAGAGCGTTGATGCCGGGCGAATTATTGTTCGCGTCAACGACGAAGAAACGGACGCGGGTGAGGCAGGTGTTGATATCTACAATCTGACCAAGTACACCCGCTCTAATCAGAATACCTGCATCTCCCAGAAGCCGTTGGTCAAAGACGGTGATACGGTAGCTCGCGGTGACATTCTTGCGGACGGTCCGTCTATTGATATCGGTGAGCTGGCCCTGGGTCAGAACATGCGTATCGCGTTCATGCCCTGGAACGGCTACAACTTCGAAGATTCGATATTGATTTCCGAGCGAGTGGTTAAAGAGGACCGGTTCACCAGTATCCATATTCAGGAACTGACCTGTGTTGCTCGGGATACGAAGCTTGGTTCAGAAGAAATCACCGCAGACATTCCGAATGTTGGTGAAGGAGCGCTTGGCAAGCTCGATGAAGCCGGCATTGTGTACATCGGGGCTGAAGTTGGTGCCGGCGACATACTCGTGGGCAAAGTGACACCGAAGGGTGAAACGCAACTTACCCCTGAAGAAAAGCTGCTTCGCGCCATCTTTGGTGAGAAAGCGTCTGATGTTAAAGACACCTCGCTGCGAGTGCCTTCGAGCGTTAAAGGCACCGTGATTGATGTGCAGGTTTTTACCCGGGATGGGCTGGAAAAAGATCAGCGCGCGATCGAAATCGAAGAGATGCAGCTGGCGCAGGTTCGCAAGGACATCAATGATGAGTATCGCATTGTTGAGGAAGCCACTTATGAGCGGCTGCAGAAGGCGCTGGTCGGCAAGGTTGTTGCCGGTGGTCCGAAGCTGAAAAAAGGTCAGAAAGTCACCAACGATTATCTGAACAACCTCCCGCGGGAAGATTGGTTCAAGCTGAGAATGTCCAATGAGGCTGCGAACCAGCAGCTGGAAAGAGCGGAGGCGCAACTGGCAGAGCGGCGCGTCGAGCTGGACGCAAGGTTTGAGGACAAGAAGAACAAACTCACTCAGGGTGATGATCTTGCGCCGGGTGTGCTGAAGATCGTCAAGGTGTATCTGGCAATCAAGCGCACTATCCAGCCAGGAGACAAGATGGCTGGTCGCCATGGGAACAAAGGTGTGATTTCGGTTGTCATGCCTGAGGAAGATATGCCCTATGACGAGAAGGGAGAGCCGGTAGATATCGTGCTCAATCCGCTCGGTGTCCCGTCCCGGATGAATGTAGGTCAGATTCTTGAAACTCACCTGGGTGCTGCCTCCAAAGGGCTTGGCGAAAAAATCGGCAAGCTGCTGGATGCGCAAGTCAAGGTGACAGAGCTGAGAAAGCTGGTAACAGATGTCTACAACAAAATCGGTAACCGCACCGAAGACATCAAGTCCTTCTCGGAAGAGGAGTTGGGAGAACTGGCCGCCAATCTGAGGTCAGGCGTGCCCATGGCAACACCGGTTTTTGATGGCGCTGCAGAAACTGAGATCAAGGATATGCTGGCCCTTGCAGACATGGACGAAAGCGGTCAGGTCACCTTGTTTGATGGTCGCACCGGGGATGCCTTTGATCGTCCTGTTACGGTTGGCATCATGTATATGTTGAAACTCAATCATCTGGTTGATGACAAAATGCATGCGCGCTCCACCGGATCATACAGTCTGGTCACGCAGCAACCGCTGGGCGGTAAGGCTCAGTTCGGTGGACAGCGTTTTGGTGAGATGGAGGTGTGGGCGCTGGAGGCATATGGCGCGGCTTATACGCTGCAGGAGATGCTTACCGTTAAATCTGACGACGTCGCCGGCCGGACAAAGATGTATAAGAACATCGTGGATGGCGATCATCGGATGGAGCCAGCGATGCCGGAATCCTTCAATGTTCTGGTTAAGGAGATACGCTCTCTTGGTATCGATATGGAGCTGGATGTCAGCGAATAGTATCGATCCGGCGCATTGATGAGTCCTAGGATGAATTCTAGAAAATAGCGAAATTTTGATTAGTGAAGCCCGTGTCTCTTGGGAGCGCAGGCGGAGGAAATAGAATGAAAGACCTTTTAGGGTTGCTGAAATCTCAGTCACAGTCAGATGAGTTTGATTCCATTCGCATCGGTCTGGCTTCGCCGGAGATGATCCGGGCGTGGTCCTTTGGCGAGGTAAAGAAGCCAGAGACGATCAACTACCGGACGTTCAAGCCTGAGCGAGACGGCTTGTTCTGCGCCAAGATTTTTGGCCCGGTCAAAGACTATGAGTGTCTCTGCGGGAAATACAAGCGACTCAAGCACCGGGGCGTAATCTGTGAGAAATGCGGTGTGGAAGTGGCACTCTCGAAGGTCCGGCGCGAGCGCATGGGACACATCGAACTCGCGAGTCCGGTAGCCCACATCTGGTTTTTGAAGTCTCTGCCGTCGCGCATAGGCTTGTTGCTGGATATGACGCTCAGGGATATTGAGCGTATCTTGTACTTCGAATCCTTCGTGGTAACCGATCCGGGAATGACGACCCTGGAGAAGGGCCAGTTGCTCAACGACGAACAGTACTACGAAGCCATGGAAGAATTCAGTGATGAGTTCGAAGCCAAGATGGGCGCCGAGGCTGTTCAGGCCCTCATGAAAGACCTGGATGTAGAAGGTGAAGTGGCGCGCCTTCGGGAGGAAATCCCGCAGACGAATTCCGAAACCAAGCTGAAGAAACTGTCCAAGCGTCTCAAGCTCCTGGAAGCTTTTTCGGAATCCGGCAACAAGCCGGAATGGATGGTGATGAACGTTTTGCCGGTTCTGCCCCCCGATTTGCGTCCCCTGGTGCCCCTTGACGGTGGCCGCTTCGCTACCTCAGACCTGAACGATCTCTACCGCCGGGTGATCAACAGAAATAATCGCCTCAAACGACTACTGGACCTGAATGCGCCAGACATCATCGTCCGCAACGAAAAGCGTATGCTGCAGGAAGCGGTCGATGCCCTGCTCGATAACGGTCGCCGGGGGAGAGCTATTACCGGGTCTAACAAGCGGCCACTGAAATCGCTGGCTGACATGATCAAGGGTAAGCAAGGCCGCTTCCGTCAAAACCTGCTGGGCAAGCGGGTCGATTACTCCGGCCGTTCCGTCATCGTTGTCGGTCCTACTCTGAAGCTGCATCAATGTGGGTTACCCAAGAAGATGGCGCTCGAGCTGTTTAAACCATTCATCTTCGGCAAACTGGAACGACGCGGTCTGGCTACGACGATCAAGGCAGCCAAGAAGATGGTTGAGCGTGAGACTGCTGAAGTCTGGGATATCCTGGCAGAGGTCATCCGCGAGCATCCTGTGCTTCTGAACCGGGCGCCCACGCTTCACAGATTGGGTATTCAGGCTTTTGAACCGGTGCTCATCGAGGGTAAGGCAATCCAGCTGCATCCGCTTGTCTGTGCTGCTTACAACGCCGATTTCGATGGTGACCAGATGGCTGTTCACGTCCCGCTGACGCTGGAAGCGCAGTTGGAGGCTCGCACGCTGATGATGTCGACCAACAACATACTCGCTCCCGCTAACGGAGAGCCGATAATTGTGCCCTCTCAAGATGTTGTTCTGGGTCTGTACTACATGACTCGAGAGCGTGTGAATGCCCAAGGTGAGGGCATGGTCTTTGCTGATCCGAAGGAAGTTCAGAGAGCTTACGAGTCCGGCAACGCCCACCTGCAGGCGCGCATCAAGGTTCGCATTACCGAAAGCGTTCTCAACGACGATGGCGAAAAAGAAACCAGTACAGCCATTGTTGATACGACAGTAGGCCGGGTGCTTCTGTTTAACATTGTGCCGGAAGGCCTTCCGTTTGCGATGGTTAACCAGAAGATGGCCAAGAAGCCGATCTCCCAGATTCTGAATGCCTGCTATCGGAACGTTGGTCTGAAAGAAACCGTTATCTTCGCTGACCAACTGATGTACACGGGCTATAAATATTCTACGCGCAGCGGATCTTCTATCGGGGTCAATGACTTTGAGATCCCGGACGAAAAAGCCAAGATTATCGATCAGGCCAATTCGGAAGTCGCTGAGATTGAATCTCAGTTTGCATCAGGTCTCGTTACGCAGGGCGAAAAGTACAACAAGGTGATCGATATCTGGTCGCGGGCCAACGATATTGTTGCCAAGTCGATGATGGAAGGCCTTTCGACCGAGACGGTCGTTAACCGTGAAGGCAAGGAAGAAGAGCAAGAGTCTTTCAATTCGGTTTATGTCTACGCTGACTCAGGCGCGCGAGGCTCGCCCGCACAGATTCGCCAGCTTGCAGGGATGCGAGGCCTGATGGCGCGTCCGGACGGTTCGATTATTGAAACCCCGATTACCGCTAACTTTCGCGAGGGTCTGAATGTTTCGCAGTATTTCACCTCGACTCACGGCGCGCGTAAGGGTCTTGCCGATACGGCGCTGAAGACGGCGAACTCGGGTTATCTGACCAGGCGTCTGGTAGACATTTCCCAAGATCTGGTCATTACGGAAGAGGATTGTGGTACCGAGGAAGGCCTGACCATGGCGCCTATCATCGAAGGTGGTGACATCATTGCTCCACTGGGCGATCGCGTGCTCGGGCGAGTTTTGGCCGCTGATGTGATCCATGAGGAATCCGGTGACGTGATTGCCGAAAAGGGCACTCTGATCGGTGAGCGTATGGTCGACCGTCTGGAAAGAAACGGTGTCGATCAGGTCTATGTAAGATCTCCAATTACCTGTGAAACACGGTTCGGTATCTGCAGTCAGTGTTATGGACGTGATCTGGCCCGTGGCCATCTGGCTAACGTCGGTGAGGCTGTCGGCGTGATCGCCGCGCAATCCATCGGTGAACCGGGTACCCAGCTCACTATGCGGACTTTCCACATTGGTGGCGCAGCTTCAAGGGCAACAGCTTCAGACAGCGTGCAGGTCAAGAACACTGGCACGATCCATCTGAGCAACATGAAGACCGTTGAAAATGTGAAAGGGGAGCTGGTCGTTGTCTCCCGTTCCGGTGAGCTGATCGTTAATGACACTAATGGCCGTGAGCGTGAGCGCTATAAGCTGCCATACGGTGCTGTGGTAACGGCCGGTAAGAACCGTGATGTTGAAGCCGGCCAGATCGTCGCGACCTGGGATCCGCACACACACCCGATTGTGTCTGAAGTGGCAGGTAAGGTGAAGTTTGCGTCGATGGAAGAGGGTATTACTGTCCGCGAGCAAACCGATGAGATCACCGGTCTCACCAGTATGTCGGTAATTGACCCCGCCGAGCGCGCGTCTTCAGCGAAAGAGCTGAGACCAGCGGTCACGGTTGTGGATAAGAAGGGCAAAGAAGTTTGCTTACCGGGAACCACGGTGCCGGCTCACTACTTCCTGCCGGCTAATGCCATTATCAGCCTCAAAGACGGTGCTGACATGAACATTGGTGATTTTATCGCCCGTATTCCTCAGGAGGGTTCCAAGACGCGCGACATTACCGGGGGTCTGCCCAGAGTGGCGGATCTGTTTGAGGCGCGTAAGCCGAAGGAACCGGCGATCCTTGCTGAGATATCAGGTACTGTCAGCTTCGGCAAAGAAACAAAAGGTAAGCGACGGTTAGTGATTACTCCGACGGACGGAGTGAACCCTATCGATGGCTCCAGTCATTACGAAACCCTCATTCCAAAATGGCGAACTATGACCGTTTTTGAGGGCGAGTCAATTGAAAAAGGCGAAGTAGTTTCCGAGGGGCCTCCTGCGCCGCACGATATTTTGCGTTTGAAAGGTGTAGAGGCGCTGGCTCAATATATCGTTAATGAAGTGCAAGATGTCTACCGACTTCAGGGTGTGCGGATCAACGACAAGCATATTGAAGTGATCGTCCGTCAGATGCTGCGGAAAGTTGAAATTACCAACTCCGGCGACTCAAACCTCATTAAAGGCGAGCAGCTCACCTATACGGAGATCCTTGAAATTAACGAACAGCTCGAGTCTGAAGACAAGCAGCCAGCTCGTTATGATCGCCAGCTGCTTGGCATAACGAAGGCGTCATTGGCGACGGAATCTTTCATTTCTGCGGCATCTTTCCAGGAGACCACGCGTGTTCTTACCGAAGCCGCGGTTACCGGGAAGCGCGATTTCCTTCGCGGCCTCAAGGAAAACGTCGTTGTTGGGCGGCTGATTCCTGCCGGAACCGGGCTGGCCTATCATGAGGCGCGTAAGAAGCAGGCGCTGGAAGAAGCAGACAGCGAAACGATCAGTGCGAGCGATGTTGAAGCGGCTTTGTCCGAGGCGCTGAGCTCGGAGGGATTGGATACGGGCGCTGATGCGGCCCCTGCAGCTGAGTAATCGGCTCAGAATCGGGATTTCGGTCAATTCGGGTCGAAATCCCGGGTCGCGCAAAAGTTGACTCAAGACGGGCCTGTCATTACACTTCGGCCCTCTTTTTGTCCGCCGCCCCGTTTCTACGGACCGTTGGCCCCCATTCGACGGGTATTTTGCGAATAACGGCACCACGGCAAGAATCGACAAAGACAGAAGATAAAGGAACCCAGAGACAAAGATGGCTACAATTAATCAGTTAGTACGCAAACCCCGTAAGAGTAAGGTGTCTAAGAGCGATGTGCCTGCTCTGCAAAGCTCGCCGCAGAAACGGGGGGTTTGTACGAGGGTTTACACGACGACTCCTAAAAAGCCGAATTCTGCACTGCGCAAGGTCTGCCGTGTTCGTCTGGTCAATGGCTATGAGGTGACTTCCTATATAGGAGGTGAGGGCCACAATTTGCAGGAGCACTCGGTGGTTCTGATTCGTGGTGGTCGTGTGAAAGACCTTCCTGGTGTGCGTTACCACACAGTTCGTGGCACGCTCGACACGTCGGGTGTGGCTGACAGGAAGCAGGGTCGATCCAAGTACGGAGCGAAGCGGCCTAAGGGCTAAGACGGGTCTGGCTGTCTTACAGCTGGCGGGTTCTTCCTAAAATTTATAAGAGCAAAAGACAAGCGCACGGAACGCGTGTCTCGCTGCGGCTCTATAAAAACGGTAGCGAGAATGAGTAAGGCCGGGTGACAGTTTCTCTCAAGAGGAGCGCTGTGAGGTCCCGGGTTAACCTGAATAAACATCGAGGTCGATTATGCCCAGAAGAAGAGTAGTGGCAAAACGTGAAGTTCTGCCTGATCCGAAATTCGGATCGAAAATCCTAGCTAAATTCATGAACCACGTCATGGTCGACGGCAAGAAGTCAATTGCCGAAAAGATCGTCTATGGCGCACTTGATATAGTCTCAGAGCGTTCCGGCTCTGATCCACTTGAAGTCTTTGAAGCGGCGCTTGAAGCCATCGCTCCGATGGTTGAGGTGAAGTCTCGTCGTGTCGGCGGCGCTACCTATCAGGTGCCCGTTGAAGTGCGGGCTGAACGGCGGAGCGCGCTGGCCATGCGATGGTTGGTGGAGCATTCCCGCGCGCGCGGCGAAAAATCCATGGTTTTGCGCCTGGCGGGCGAAATCACTGACGCGGCTGAAGGTCGCGGTAGTGCCGTCAAGAAGCGCGAAGACGTCCACAGAATGGCCGAAGCGAACCGAGCGTTCTCGCACTTCCGCTTCTGAGTGTCATTGCCGTTTCCTCTGAATCCATCAGGATAAGACCGTGGCTCGGAAACATCCATTAAGTCGCTATCGCAATATAGGGATTGCTGCACACGTCGATGCAGGAAAGACCACGACCACCGAGCGTGTGCTTTTCTATACCGGCATCTCCCACAAAATTGGTGAAGTGCATGACGGCGCTGCGGTGATGGACTGGATGGAGCAGGAGCAGGAGCGCGGTATCACCATTACGTCAGCTGCCACCACCTGCTTCTGGAATGGCATGGACAGTCAGTACGACGAGCACCGTATCAACATCATTGATACCCCTGGCCACGTCGATTTCACCATTGAAGTTGAGCGTTCACTGCGCGTTCTTGATGGAGCTGTCGTGGTTCTCTGTGCCTCCTCTGGTGTGCAGCCGCAAACTGAAACTGTGTGGCGGCAGGCCAATCGGTATGAAGTGCCCCGGATGGTTTTCGTCAATAAGATGGACCGGGCGGGTGCTGATTTTCTGAAAGTGGTTGAGCAGATGGAAGACCGCCTCGGCGCCAATGCGGTGCCGCTGCAGCTGCCGATCGGGGCCGAAGATGAGTTCAAAGGTGTTATTGATCTGGTCAAGATGAAATCAATCCTCTGGAGTGAAGAGGATCAGGGAACGACTTTCGAGTACGCAGAAATTCCTGATGACATGACAGCGCTTTGCGTTGAATGGCGTGAGCGAATGCTGGAAGCTGCAGCAGAGGCGAACGAAGAGGTCATGGATAAGTACCTGGAAGAAGGTGATCTGGGCGAAGAAGAGCTGAAGGCGGCAATCCGTCAGCGGACCCTTGCGAATGAAATCGTGCCGGTTTTGTGTGGATCTGCCTTTAAGAACAAGGGTGTTCAGGCCGTGCTGGATGCGGTCGTGGACTACATGCCCTCACCCACGGAAGTAAAGGCTATCGAAGGAACGCTGGAAGATGGAACGGCCACCACCTGCGAAGTCAACGATGATGCCCCCTTTGCTTCACTTGCCTTCAAAATTGCGACAGATCCTTACGTCGGGACACTGACGTTCTTCCGGGTGTACTCTGGAACGCTTAACAGCGGGGATACCGTCTACAACCCTTTGAAGCACAAAAAAGAGCGCGTCGGCCGTATGGTGCAGATGCACTCAAACTCACGTGAAGAGATAAAAGAAGTCCTGGCAGGCGATATTGCTGCTGCAATTGGATTGAAGGATGTGACCACGGGTGAAACGCTGTGTGCCCCGGATAAGGTCGTTACTCTCGAAAAAATGGATTTTCCCGATCCGGTCATATCAGTCGCGGTTGAGCCAAAATCTCAGGCTGATCAGGAAAAGATGAGCATTGCGCTGGGTAAGCTAGCCCAGGAAGATCCTTCGTTTCGCGTTGAATCCGATGAAGAGTCCGGACAGACCATTATATCCGGCATGGGGGAACTACACCTCGATGTTCTGGTTGATCGGATGCGCCGGGAGTTTTCCGTTGAGGCGAATATTGGCAAGCCGCAGGTGGCCTATCGCGAAACAATTCGTAAAGCAGTCGAGGTGGAAGGCAAACACGTCAAACAATCGGGTGGCAGAGGACAGTACGGCCATGTGGTTCTGAGGCTGGAGCCGGTTGACCCGGACGCAGAATATGAATTCGTGAATGAGATCGTTGGCGGCGTTGTTCCGCGGGAATATATCCCCGCAGTCGACAAAGGCGTTCAGGAGCAAATGCAGAACGGGTGTCTTGCTGGATATCCTTTACTGGCTATGAAGGTCACCTTATTCGATGGTTCGTTTCATGACGTAGACTCCAGTGAAATGGCATTCAAAATTGCAGGTTCACTGGCGCTCAGAAAAGGCGCGCTCGAGGCTGATCCAGCGCTGTTGGAGCCGATGATGGCGGTAGAGGTCGTCACTCCGGAAGAGTATATGGGCGACGTGATGGGTGATCTGAATCGCCGTCGCGGCATGGTTGGCGGGATGGAAGACAGTTCATCCGGCAAAATTATCAACGCTGAGGTGCCTCTGTCAGAGATGTTTGGTTACGCGACAGATCTGCGCTCTGCGACTCAGGGCCGGGCGACCTATACCATGGAATTTCTAAAATATGCCGAAGTGCCGGCCAATATTGCGGAGAGCATCATCGACAGGACCGCCGGCTGAATAAGTAAGAATAGAAAATTCTGTTTTAGTTAATTGCAATTGAATTTAGATGAGGTGCTATTGTGGCAAAGGAAAAATTCGAGAGAAATAAGGTACACGTAAACGTAGGTACGATTGGTCACGTTGACCATGGTAAGACGACGCTGACTGCTGCGCTGACGAAGGTTTGTGCGGAAGCGTACGGGGGTGACCTTAAGGCCTTCGACGAGATTGATAATGCGCCAGAAGAGCGTGAGCGCGGTATTACGATTGCGACTTCGCACGTTGAGTATGATTCGCCGAATCGCCACTATGCCCACGTTGACTGTCCGGGTCACGCTGACTACGTCAAGAACATGATTACGGGTGCTGCCCAGATGGACGGAGCGATTCTGGTCTGCTCGGCGGCGGATGGTCCCATGCCTCAGACCCGAGAGCACATTCTGCTGTCCCGTCAGGTTGGTGTTCCTTACATTGTTGTGTTCATGAACAAGGCGGACATGGTTGACGATGAGGAGCTGCTTGAGCTGGTTGAGATGGAGATTCGGGAGCTGCTTGATCAGTATGAATTTCCTGGTGATGACACGCCCATTATTGTGGGATCTGCGCTGAAGGCTCTTGAAGGTGACACTTCTGATATTGGTGCGCCTGCGGTTCAGAAGCTGGTTGAGACTCTGGATGAGTACATTCCTGAGCCGGAGCGTGATGTTGAGAAGCCGTTCCTGATGCCGATTGAGGATGTTTTCTCGATTTCTGGTCGGGGTACTGTTGTGACGGGTCGTGTTGAGCGCGGCATCATCAAGGTAGGTGAAGAGATTGAGATCGTTGGTATCAAGGATACTGAGACGACTACCTGTACGGGTGTTGAGATGTTCCGCAAGCTGCTTGACGAAGGTCGCGCTGGTGAGAACGTTGGTGTGCTGCTGCGCGGTACCAAGCGAGATGAGGTAGAGCGGGGTCAGGTTCTGGCTGCTCCGGGCACGATTACGCCTCACACTAAGTTTGAAGCGGAGGTGTACATTCTGTCCAAGGACGAGGGTGGTCGCCACACGCCATTCTTCAAGGGCTATCGTCCCCAGTTTTACTTCCGTACGACGGACGTGACTGGCAATGTTGAGCTGCCTGAAGGTGTTGAGATGGTTATGCCTGGTGACAACATCAAGATGACGGTAGAGCTGATTGCGCCGATTGCGATGGATGAAGGTCTGCGCTTTGCGATCCGTGAAGGGGGCCGAACTGTCGGTGCCGGCGTCGTCGCCAAGATTATCGAGTAATCTGACCGCGCTTTGACTGAAAAGGCCGGCCTGCGCATGTGGGTTGGCCTTTTTTCCTTTCAGGGGCATGGTCCAGCTGGCGCGATAAACCGTATTGGCTCTGCTCGCTGGCCGTTCAGCCCTTGATTGCGAGTTGTTATCGGGGTCGCAATTGTGGGCTGCCCTGCCCAGCAGAAGAATCTTCGGAAAGAATGTCCTTTTGACCGACTAAATTCGGTAAAACCGGGCTCGCCTCGTCAGTAGCGCTCCAAGGGCTCTAGCCCACGGATATTGCGCCCTTCAGCCTGATAATGTGTTGACTTGGGCTGGGCGCTCACTTACAATGCGCATCCTTTTTTGGCGTCTTGAATGGTCGCGCCAAATAAGTGGGCAGTAACCCGTTCTTTTACATCGATTTTTTGGAGATACACGTAGATGCAAAATCAGCGCATCAGAATTCGGCTTAAAGCCTTCGATCACCGCCTGATTGATCAGTCTACTCAAGAAATCGTAGACACTGCCAAGCGCACAGGAGCTCAGGTTAAAGGCCCGATTCCTCTGCCAACGAACAAAGAAAAATTTACCGTGCTGATCTCTCCGCATGTCAATAAGGACGCGCGAGACCAGTACGAAATACGCACCCACAAGCGCCTGCTGGATATCGTAGAGCCGACTGAAAAGACGGTTGATGCGTTGATGAAGCTGGATCTAGCCGCTGGCGTTGAGGTGCAAATCTCTCTGGGCTAATAACCCGGAGGATGACATAACCAGGTAGCGAGCTATCAGTCCTCGCTATCCTTTTAAGCAGCTGTTTTAAAAGTTTTGGCGCACTGAATGTTCTGTCTCCCCCTGCGGGAGCAAGTTTCGTGTAACGCGTCAGCGGCCAGAGCGGGTTTTAGCCCCTTGCACAACGAGGTCTAAAAAATGTCGATTGGATTAGTCGGTCGAAAGAGCGGGATGACCCGCGTTTTCACTGAAGAAGGCAATTCTGTGCCTGTCACTGTGGTGGAGGTACAACCCAACCGCGTGACACAAATAAAAACGCCTGAGACAGATGGATACAGCGCGATTCAGGTAACCATGGGTTCCCGCCGCGCGTCACGGGTCAGCAAGGCGATGGCCGGTCACTATGCCAAGGCCAATACAGAGGCTGGCGAAGGCTTGTGGGAGTTTCGCACAGAAGATCTGGCCGAAATTGAAGTCGGTGGCGAGATCAGGGTCGATCTGTTTGAAGCCGGTCAGAAGGTCGATGTGACCGGGACTTCCAAAGGTAAAGGCTTTCAGGGCGGCGTTAAGCGACACAACTTCCGCATGCAGGATGCCACTCACGGTAATTCGATCTCGCACCGAGCTCCCGGCTCTATCGGTCAGTGTCAGACACCGGGCCGAGTGTTCAAGGGTAAAAAGATGGCCGGCCAGATGGGGTCTGAACGCAAGACTACTCAGAGCCTCGAGGTGGTTCGGGTCGACGCTGAGAACAACCTGCTACTCATCAAGGGCGCGGTACCGGGAGCCACCGGGTCCAGCGTCATTGTCCGTCCAACGATTAAGGTTAAGAGGTAAGTAAGTCATGGAATTAGCACTTGCTCTGCCTGGCAACGAAACGGGCGAGAAGATTTCATTGTCTGACGAGACTTTTGGTCGCGAGTACAACGAGCCACTCGTACACCAGTCCGTCGTGACTTATTTGGCCGGAGCCCGTCAGGGCACGGTTCAGCAGAAGACCCGCTCTGAAGTGCGGGGCGGCGGGCGTAAGCCCTGGCGCCAGAAAGGCACCGGCCGGGCGCGCTCCGGGACTATCCGCAGCCCCATCTGGCGCTCCGGTGGCGTCACCTTCGCTGCCAGGCCCCAGGACTTCAGTAAGAAGCTGAATAAAAAGATGTACCGCGGAGCCATGCAATGCATACTCTCCGAGCTCATCCGACAAGACCGACTGATTGTCGTCAATGAATTTGCAGTCGAATCCCACAAAACAAAAGACTTGGTCACCAAGCTCAAAGACTACGACCTAGACAACGTCCTGATCGTTTCCGATCAAATTGAAGAAAATCTTTATCTCGCGGCACGTAACCTGCACAAGGTTGATGTGCTGGACGTATCTGGTCTGGATCCAGTTAGCCTGATCGGCTTCGACAAAGTGCTGATTACTGTACCTGCGCTTAAAAAGGCCGAGGAGATGCTGTCATGAATCCAGAGCGTATGTATCAAGTCATTCTGGGGCCTCACGTTTCTGAGAAATCAGCGATGATGACTGAGGGTAACAACCAGTACGCGTTCAAGGTTGCGGTTGATGCGTCCAAGCCTGAAATCAAAGAAGCCGTAGAAGCCATCTTCAAAGTGGTGGTTTCAGATCTTCAGGTGCTGAACGTAAAGGGTAAGACCAAGCGCTCGGCTCGCGGCAGAATCCGTCGCAAGAGCGACTGGAAAAAAGCCTATGTGCGTCTCGAAGCCGGTCATGAGATCGACTTCGCGGATATCGGTTGATCGGGAGTAGAGGGTTAAGTCATGCCAGTAGTCAAATGTAAACCGACATCACCAGGACGCCGCTTTGTCGTCAAAGTAGTGAATCCCGATCTGCACAAGGGCGAACCTTTTGCGCCGCTCACTGCAGCCAAGTCAAAGTCTGGTGGTCGTAATAACAAAGGCCGCATCACCCGTCGTCATCAGGGGGGTGGTCACAAGCAGAAATATCGCGTGATCGATTTCCGTCGCAACAAAGATGGTATCGAGGCAAAGGTTGAGCGTCTGGAGTACGATCCGAATCGGTCAGCCAATATCGCCCTGTTGCTGTATGCAGATGGTGAGAGGCGCTACATCATTGCGCCTGCCAAAGTCAGTGCAGGTGACGTAGTCGTCTCTGGTGAGGATGCGCCGATCAAGGTTGGCAATACCCTGCCTTTGCGCAACATCCCCCTGGGTAGCACAGTTCACTGTGTCGAGATGAAGCCCGGCAAGGGAGCGCAAATCGCGCGTAGCGCGGGCACTTCCCTGCAGCTAGTGGCCCGCGAAGGCGACTATGCGACGTTGCGTCTGCGTTCCGGTGAGATGCGCAAGGTGCTGAGCGACTGCCGGGCGACCCTCGGAGAAGTATCCAATTCTGAGCACGCGCTGCGCTCGCTCGGCAAAGCCGGCGCGAAGCGCTGGCGCGGTGTTCGCCCCACCGTCCGCGGTGTGGCAATGAATCCGGTTGATCATCCGCATGGTGGTGGTGAAGGACGTACGTCCGGTGGCCGTCACCCGGTGTCTCCGTGGGGTACTCCTACCAAGGGCTACAAGACCCGAACCAATAAGCGAACCGACGACATGATCGTACGTCGCAGAAATTCAGCCCGTAAAGGCAAGTGATAGAGGATTAGACTCGTGCCACGTTCACTGAAAAAAGGTCCGTTCATTGATCTTCACCTGATGAAGAAAGTTCAGACCGCAGTTGATAACAACGACAAACGTCCAATCAAGACCTGGTCGCGGCGATCCATGATTTCGCCGGAAATGATCGGCCTCACGATTGCTGTACATAATGGCCGCCAGCACGTCCCGGTTTTCGTCAGCGAAGATATGGTTGGCCATAAGCTCGGTGAATTTGCGCTGACCCGGACGTATAAGGGCCACGTTGCCGACAAGAAGGCGCGCTAGGAGATTATGATGCAAGTTTCGGCAAGACTAAAAGGTGCCAGGCTCTCAGCTCAGAAGGCTCGTCTGGTAGCTGATCAGATTCGCGGTAAAGGCGTCGAAGAAGCGCTTGAACTGCTTACCTACAGCACCAAGAAAGGTGCTGCAGTCATCAAGAAGGTTTTGAATTCTGCGATCGCCAACGCTGAGCACAACGAAGGCGCTGACGTGGATGAATTGAAAGTTTCGACCATCTGTGTGGACGAGGGTATGACCATGAAGCGCATCATGCCACGGGCGAAAGGGCGCGCTGATCGTATCCTTAAGCGTTCTTGCCACATCACAATTACAGTCGCTGACAGCTAGGAGATTTGGATGGGTCAGAAAGTACATCCCACGGGTATTCGCCTCGGCATTGTTAAGAAGCATACCTCTACATGGTTTGCTGAAGGGCAGGAATACGCAGACAACCTGCTGGTTGATCTGCAGGTCAGAGAATTTGTTAAGAAGCGTCTGGCGAACGCCTCGGTCTCCCGCGTCGATATTGAGCGGCCTGCACAGACCGCGAAGATAACCATTTATACGGCACGGCCGGGTATCGTTATCGGGAAAAAAGGTGAAGACGTTGAAGCCCTGCGCGGAGTTCTTTCAGCCAAGATGGGCGTTCCCGTGCAAATCAATATTGAAGAAATTCGCAAGCCTGACCTGGACGCGCAGTTGGTTGCAGATAGCGTTGCTCAACAACTGGAGCGACGTGTCATGTTTCGCCGTGCCATGAAGCGCGCCGTACAAAACGCGATGCGCCAGGGCGCTGAGGGCATTAAAGTGCAGGTTGGTGGTCGACTGGGTGGAGCTGAAATCGCGCGCAGTGAGTGGTATCGGGAAGGTCGTGTGCCTTTGCACACCCTGCGGGCCGACATAGATTACGCCACATCGGAAGCCAGCACTACATACGGCATTATCGGTGTGAAGGTATGGATCTTCAAAGGTGAGGTCCTTGATCTGGACGAAGCTATCGTGCCCAAGCAGCAGGCGACAGCCGGCAACTAGGCAATTGGTGTTAGAGGACTAGAGAAGTGTTACAACCCAAACGCACAAAATATCGCAAGATGATGAAGGGCCGGAACCGCGGTCTGTCGCATCGTGGGAGCAAGGTCGATTTCGGCGAATTTGGTCTTAAGGCGGTATCCCGTGGTCGCTTGACTGCCCGCCAGATTGAGGCTGCTCGTCGTGCAATGACGCGTAAAGTAAAGCGTGGCGCGAAGATCTGGATTCGGGTGTTTCCTGACAAGCCAATCACACAAAAGCCGCTGGAAGTGCGCCAGGGTAAGGGCAAGGGCTCGGTTGAATACTGGGTCGCTCAGATTCAGCCCGGCCGCATTATGTTCGAAATTGAAGGCGTTGATGAAGAACTTGCGCGTGAGGCGTTCGGCCTTGCATCCGCCAAGTTGCCGTTCGACACAACTTTTGTGAAGCGGACGGTGATGTAAGCAGCCTTGCTTGGCAAACAACGAGAATTGTAAAGGTAGAGTGATGAAAGCGAGTGAGTTAAGAGACAAATCTGTGGAGGAGCTGCAGGCCCAGCTGCAGGATTTGTATAAAGATCAGTTCAATAATCGCATGCAGAGTGCGACAGGTCAGCTCGGTCAGATTCATCTGTTGAAGGCAGTTAGACGAGATATCGCCCGGGTAAAAACGATCATCGCTGAAAAGCAGAAGCAGGCGTAAGGAATTCAAGTCATTTTGCGCGCTCCCTTGGCGCAAAAACGGAAAGAGCGAAACAAGTTATGGCGGAAACTGAGATGCAAAGCGGCCAGGAGGCTACGGACAAAACAGCACGTACTGCTGCTGGCAGGGTTGTCAGCAATAAGATGGATAAGTCCATCGTTGTGCTTATCGAGCGCCGTGTAAAGCACCCTGTGTATGGCAAGATCATCAAGAGATCAACCAAAATTCATGCGCATGATGCCAACAACGATTGCGGTGTCGGCGACGCAGTGACGATTAAGGAAGTTCGCCCAATTTCCAAGACTAAGTCATGGACACTTGTGTCAATTGATGAGCGGGCAACGCAAATATAGGCCAAGCTTTCGGGCTTCGCAGGACATGCCGGGATAGGCGCATAACGAAGAAATTTACAGTCGGCACTCGTATCAGAGTTGCGTGATGGAGCGAATCGATGATTCAAGTTCAGTCTTACTTAGATGTTGCAGATAACAGCGGCGCGCGCCGTGTTATGTGTATCAAGGTGCTCGGGGGTTCCCACCGCCGCTACGCACGTATTGGTGACATCATCAAAGTCACCGTGAAGGAAGCGATTCCTCGCGGCAAGGTAAAGAAAGGCCAGGTGCTTACCGCGCTCGTCGTCCGGACTAAGAAGGGTGTTCGTCGCGGTGACGGCTCTCTGATCCGGTTTGACGATAATGCTGCGATACTGCTTAACAATCAGGAAGCGCCTATCGGTACTCGCGTTTTTGGTCCGGTCACCCGCGAACTCCGGAATGAAAAATTCATGCGTATTATATCGCTGGCTCCTGAAGTGCTTTGACAGCCGGCTTAGAGAGAATCTTAGGATGAACAAGTTAAAGAGAGAAGATGAAGTCATTGTTGTTGCCGGCAAAGACAAGGGCAAGCGCGGAACAATCACACAACTGGTCGGTGATGATCGCGTCATTGTGGCCGGAGTCAACATGGTGAAGCGTCACACTAAGCCAAATCCGAATCTGGGCCAGCCCGGCGGTATCGTGGAGCGCGAAGCGTCTTTGCATATCTCTAATGTGGCGATCTTTAATTCAGAGACCAACAAGGCTGACCGAGTTGGTATCGAAATCCTTGAAGACGGCGCTAAGAAGCGTGTGTTTAAGTCGAATGGTCAGGATATAGACTAGGTTACGAATCATGGCTCAGTTGAAAGCGTACTATAAAAAACAAGTTGTCCCTGCCTTGATACAGCAGTTCAGCTTCGATAACCCGATGCGGGTCCCAAAAATTACCAAGGTCACACTGAACATGGGTCTTGGCGAAGCGGTGGCGGATAAGAAGATTCTAGAGGCCGCGACCGCAGATCTTGAAAAGATTAGTGGTCAGAAGGTTGTAGTGACCAAGGCTAGGAAGAGTATTGCCGGCTTCAAGATCAGGGAAGGCTGGCCAATCGGCTGCAAGGTCACCCTCCGCGGTGAGCGAATGTATGAGTTTCTGGAGCGGCTGGTCGACATTTCTATCCCGCGCATTCGGGACTTCCGCGGTCTGAACCCGAAGGCCTTCGATGGCCGGGGCAACTATGCGATGGGTGTCACCGAACAAATTATTTTTCCGGAAATCGATTACGACAAGATCGATAAACTCCGCGGTCTCGACATCACAATCACCACTACCGCTCGAGACGACGAAGAGGGTCGGGCCCTGCTGTCAGCGCTCCGATTCCCATTCCGTGGAATGAATCCGCAACAATCCGACGCTAAGAAAGAAGAAGCGTCGGCAGCTGCAGAGCCTGCCGCTGATACTGAGGAGTCCTAAAACTATGGCTAAAAAATCGATGATAGCCAGGGAAAACAAGCGCGCTGCCACCGTCGCAAAATACGCGGAAAAACGTGCTGCGTTAAAGGCGATCCTGAATGACGCCGGTGCCAGTGATGATGAGAAATGGGATGCGCAGATCAAGCTTCAGAAGCTGCCTCGCGATGCCAGCCCTGTTCGTCAGCAGCGTCGCTGTCGCATCACCGGGCGTCCACATGGCGTTTATCGAAAATTCGGACTGTGTCGCAACAAGCTGAGAGAAGCGGCTATGCGTGGTGATGTGCCGGGTTTAACCAAGGCCAGCTGGTAGCAGGGAAAAAGGCAGGAAGAAAATTATGAGCATGTCCGATCCAATTGCAGATTTCTTGACTCGCATCCGCAACGCCCAGATGGCGCAGATGTCTGAAGTCAGTTGCCCTTCTTCTAAGATTAAGGTGGCAATAAGCAAAGTGCTTGAATCCGAGGGCTACATCAACGGGTTCTCAGTGCAGGAAGTGGCTGGCAAGCAAGTGCTTAACGTCGGTCTGAAATATTTTCGCGGTAAGCCGGTCATTGAAGAAATCAAGCGAGTGAGCCGTCCGGGCCTGCGCAACTACAAGGGCGCAGAAGACATTCCCAAAAATCGGGCAGGATTGGGTATTGCCATACTGTCAACGAATAAAGGATTGATGACTGATAAGCAGGCAGCCGCTGCCGGTATTGGTGGTGAGGTGCTTTGCACTGTGTTCTAAGCACCAGCTTGGATAACTAGTAATAGAGTGACGCAACGATGTCGAGAATAGCAAATGCTCCGATAGCGATTCCTAAGGGTGTGGAAACCACTCTGTCGGATTCTGTAATTTCGGTAAAAGGAAGCAAAGGGAATCTGCAGCTTGACCTGCATGAGTTGGTTGGAATTGCCCAGGATGGTGATGCGCTGAAAGTTTCAGCGAAAGATGAATCTCGCCAAGCCGGCGCGCTGGCCGGAACTTTTCGTTCACTCATCAACAACATGGTTGTGGGTGTTAGCGAAGGGTTTCAGCGTAAGCTTGAGCTCCAGGGTGTCGGCTATCGCGCTAAGGCGCAAGGGAAAACAGTCAATCTGACGGTGGGTTATTCGCACCCGATCGATTATGCACTCCCTGAGGGTGTAACCGCAGAGACTCCTTCACAGACCGAAATCGTGATCTCAGGTGCAGACAAGCAGCTAGTGGGTCAGGTAGCAGCAGAGATCAGAGAGTTTCGTCCTCCCGAGCCATACAAGGGCAAGGGTATTCGTTACGCCGATGAGCGTGTGTATCGCAAAGAAGCGAAGAAGAAATAGGGTTAAGGCTATGAACGTCAAGAAAGGGGCGCGGCTACGTCGCGCCAAACGAGCGAGAGCCAAAATCAGCGAACTGCGGATGAACCGCCTTTGCGTGTTCCGCTCGCCCCGACATATTTATGCTCAGGTGATTTCTCCGGAAGGAGACAAAGTGCTCGCCAGTGCGTCTACTGTCGAGAAAGACACTCGCGCAGGGGCAACCGGGAACGTCGATGCCGCCGGTAAGGTTGGCAAAATGATCGCGGAGCGGGCGAAAGCTGCTGGTATTGAAAGTGTGGCGTTTGACCGGTCTGGCTATGCCTATCACGGTCGCGTTAAGGCGCTTGCCGACGCAGCCCGTGAAGGCGGCTTACAGTTCTAAAGAATTTAACTAAAGGTTTTTAATATGGCATTCAAAGACGAGCCAGGAAAAAACGAAGAGGGCCTGCAGGAGAAGCTCATTCAGGTTAACCGCGTAGCAAAGGTGGTCAAAGGCGGTCGGATCTTCGGCTTCACTGCACTGACAGCGGTTGGTGACGGTAATGGTCGGGTAGGTTTCGGTCGTGGTAAAGCCCGCGAGGTACCTCTGGCGATTCAGAAGGCGATGGAATCGGCCCGGCGCAACATGATTACCGTGGGCCTCGATGGCCACACGCTGCAGTATCCGATCAAAGCACGACACGGTGCCTCTAAGGTCTATATGCAGCCTGCCTCAGAAGGTACGGGCGTTATTGCTGGTGGTGCCATGCGTGCGATCTTGGAACTGGCGGGAGTGCAGAATGTTCTGGCGAAGTGCTACGGCTCGACCAATCCGGTTAACGTAGTTTACGCCACTTTTAAAGGCCTGAGGGACATGCGCGCTCCGGAAGATATTGCTGCAAAGCGCGGCAAGACGGTAGAAGAGCTGGTCGGCTAACAGTCGGCGAAGCGACACACGATTATTGACACAGACAGTAGTAGACGACGATGGCCAAAACTAAAGAGACAGTCAAAGTAACGCTCGTTCGAAGCCCAATCGGCTCACTGCCCAAGCACAAGCTGTGCTTGCAAGGCCTCGGCTTGCGCCGTATGCATCAAACTGTAGAAGTGGAAGACACGCCAGCTGTTCGCGGCATGATCAACAAGATCAGCTATATGCTGGCCGTGGAATAAGCAAACAGGAAACTAGGTAATAGCTATGCAACTGAATAATTTGAGTCCTGCAGCAGGCAGCACGAAAGCGAAAAAGCGCGTCGGTCGCGGCATCGGTTCTGGCTGGGGAAAAACCTGTGGTACCGGACATAAGGGACAAAAATCCCGAAGCGGCGGAACGGTGCGTCCGGGTTTTGAAGGCGGACAAATGCCCCTGCAAATGCGTCTGCCTAAGTACGGTTTCTCGTCTCGCATCGGTCGCGTTACAGCAGAGATTCGAAGCGCAGAGCTGAACAAGGTTGAAGGGGAAACTGTCAACCTGGAAACTCTGCGGAAGGCGGGTTTGATCAATGCGTCGATCAAACGCGTCAAGGTGATGCTTTCTGGCGAGGTGACACGGAAGCTGAGTGTTGAGGGTGTTCGTGTCAGTAAAGGCGCGAAAGAGGCGATTGAAAAAGCTGGCGGCAGTGTGGCCGAGTTTGTCGAGGAGAAGCCCGCCAAACTGACCAAGAAAGCAGCGACTTCGCCCACTGAATCAGCAGCAGAGTAATCGCGGTCACTGGCCCGGGAAGATAAAGCGAAATTAAAACCAAGTAACTGAGATGGCGAACAAACCAAACATCAATCCAGAAAACATCGGCGCAGGGCTCGGCGAGCTTAAGTCGCGCCTGTTGTTTCTGCTGTTCGCGATTTTTGTGTACCGAATCGGGACTCATATTCCGGTTCCGGGGATTGATCCCCTTCAGCTGCAGGCCTTCTTCAATCAGAATGAGGGCACGTTTGCAGACCTGTTCAACATGTTTTCGGGTGGCGCTCTTGAACGCATGAGTATCGTTGCGCTGGGCATCATGCCCTATATTTCCGCTTCCATTATCATGCAGTTGCTGACAGCGGTGAGCCCGCAGCTCGACCAGCTGAAGAAGGAAGGCGAGTCAGGACGAAGGAAGATTACGCAATACACCCGATATGGTGCTCTGGTTCTGGCCACCGTACAGGGCACGGGTATGACGGTTGGCTTACTGGCGCCCATGGCCTACAGCCCCGGCATCGCATTCAATCTGACCGCGATTATCTCCCTGGTGACCGGCGCAATGTTTCTGATGTGGTTGGGCGAGCAGATCACGGAAAAAGGCATTGGCAACGGGATTTCGATGCTGATCTTTGCCGGGATCGTTGCTGGCTTTCCTGCCGCAGTGGGGACTTCGCTCACCCAGGCTTATGAAGGTCAGATCAGCGGCGTATTACTTTTGGTCGTTGGGCTGATTGCGATCGGGGTGGTCGCCTGCATCATTTATGTTGAGCGAGCTCAGCGGCGTATAACAGTGAACTATGCGAAACGTCAGCAGGGGCGGCGGATGTATCAGGCCCAGGCCAGCCATCTTCCGCTTAAAATAAACATGGCCGGTGTGATTCCTGCGATTTTTGCCAGCAGCATTCTGTTGTTTCCGGCCTCTCTCGGCCAGTGGTTTGGCCAGTCCGAGGGCGCCGAGTGGCTGCAAGATTTGGCGCTGCTGATTGGCCCGGGTCAGCCTTTGTACATCATCATTTTCAGCGCCATGATCATTTTCTTCTGCTTTTTCTATACCGCGCTGGTGTTCAATCCACGTGATGTGGCAGAGAACCTGAAGCGGTCGGGCGCATTTATCCCCGGTATTCGCCCCGGGGAGCAGACAGCAAAGTACATCGACGGCGTTATCACCCGCCTGACGATGTTCGGTGCGGTATATATCACCCTGGTTTGTCTGCTACCAAATTTCATGCAGATGCTCGCGAATGTGCCCTTTAATCTGGGCGGAACGGCACTGTTGATATCGGTCGTGGTAACCATGGATTTCTGGTCTCAGGTGCAGTCTCACCTGATGTCACATCAGTATGATTCTCTGATGAAGAAGTCGAAGCTGGGTAACTACGGGCGTAGCGGTATTTAAAGCAGGGATACAGTGTTCGAAACTCAAGCGCGCCGGGCGTGCTTGAATGGAGGTTAGAAATGAAAGTACGCGCATCAGTAAAGAAAATTTGCCGTAACTGTAAGGTGATCAAGCGTAACGGTTCGGTTCGAGTGATTTGTAGTGCGGAGCCTCGACACAAGCAGCGTCAGGGTTAAGCAGAGAAAATAGGAACGGAGTAGATCTATGGCACGTATTGCCGGGGTTAACATACCAGACAACAAGCATATCGTGATTTCACTTCGATATGTTTTCGGTATTGGTCCAACGAAAGCGCAGCAAATCTGTGACGCCACAGGCATTGCGCCTGCTACGAAAACGGCTGAATTGAGCCCTGAACAGTTGGATGATGTCCGCGCGGAAGTCGCTAAGCTCTCTACTGAAGGCGATCTGCGCCGAGAGATTTCCATGAACATCAAGCGACTCATGGATCTTGGCTGCAACCGGGGTATCCGTCACCGTCGGAACCTTCCTGTCCGGGGGCAGCGCACGAAGACAAATGCACGTACCCGAAAAGGTCCCCGTAAACCAATACGCAAGTAACACTAACTTTCAGAGAAAGGATAGAGATACTCCAATGAATAGTAGTGGAGTACCTGGTAACTAAGATGGCTACAGCTAAATCAGGCAAAAAGAAAGCACGCTCTACCGTCATAGACGGCATCGCGTTTATCCATGCTTCATTCAACAACACGATCATTACGATTACTGATCGTCAGGGAAATGCCCTTTCCTGGGCCACGGCCGGTGGATCTGGCTTCCGTGGCTCACGAAAGTCAACTCCATTCGCCGCGCAGGTTGCTGCTGAGAAAGCGGGAAAGGCGGCGATCGAGTCCTATGGTCTAAAGAACCTTGACGTCAAGGTAAACGGACCGGGTCCTGGTCGCGAGTCTGCGGTCAGAGCTCTGAATGGCTGTGGATTGAAAATTGGCAATATCACAGATGTGACCCCGATTCCCCACAATGGTTGCCGACCGCCCAAGAAGCGGCGCGTCTAGACTAGGAGAAATAGTATGGCCCGTTATTTAGGCCCCAAATGCAAACTGGCTCGTAGAGAAGGCACTGACCTCTTTTTGAAAAGCGGTGTGCGCCCGATTGACAGCAAGTGCAAGGTTGAAACCATCCCCGGTCAGCACGGTCAACGCCGCGGTCGACTGTCGGACTATGGCGTGCAGCTCCGTGAAAAACAGAAGGTTCGGAGAACCTACGGCGTTCTGGAAAAGCAGTTCCGCAGCTACTACAAAGAGGCGGCCCGTCGAAAGGGCGCTACCGGTGAGAATCTGCTGCAGTTGCTGGAATGCCGTTTGGACAACGTCGTCTATCGCATGGGGTTTGGCTCGACTCGCGCCGAAGCGCGACAGCTGGTATCACACAAGTCCATCCTCGTGAATGGATCAGTCGTCAACGTACCTTCCTATCAGATCAGTGAAGGAGACGTTGTCTCGATCCGCGAGAAGGCAAAGCAGCAGCTACGAATCAAGTCCGCGCTGGAGCTGGCTGCACAGCGAAGCGACATTGACTGGGTATCTGTCGACATGTCAAAGCTTGAAGGTCAATTCACGCGCAAGCCCGATCGCGCGGATCTGCCTTCAGAGATCAATGAAAATCTGATCGTTGAGCTTTATTCCAAGTAGTGTCCAAACACAGAAAGGGTGGATTACATGCAAATTTCTTTATCTGATTTTCTAACACCGCAAGTGATACAGGTTGATGAGTTCGACAAGTGTCACTCCAAAGTGGTGTTGGAACCTCTTGAGCGTGGCTTTGGCCATACATTGGGTAATGCACTGCGTCGGATTCTGCTGTCATCAATGCCGGGTTGCGCAGTTGAAGAGGTAGAAATTGACGGCGTCGTGCATGAGTACAGCACTATTGAGGGTGTTCGTGAAGACGTCATTGAAATTCTGCTGAACCTGAAAGGTCTGGCAGTTGTTCTGAATAACCGTGACGAAGCCATTCTGAATCTCAGTAAAAAAGGCGCCGGTGCCGTGACAGCGGGCGATATTGAGTTGGATCATGATGTGGAGATCATCAACCCGGATCATGTGATTGCCAACCTCAACAGTAACGGCGAGTTGAACATGCGCATCCTGGTGCGCAAAGGGCGTGGCTATTCGCCAGCTGACAGCCGGGCCAGTGACGAAGAGGAAACTAGAGCAGTCGGCAAGCTGTTGCTTGACGCTTCCTACAGCCCGGTTGTTCGTATCTCTTACTCGGTGGAAAATGCCCGGGTAGAACAGCGTACGGATCTTGATAAGCTGATTATCAATCTTGAAACGAACGGTACGATAGACCCTGAAGAGGCCATACGTCGTGCCGCGACGATTTTGCAACATCAGTTGAGCGTGTTTGTTGATCTGCAAAGCGAGATTATCGCTGAGCCTGAGGAGCGGGAAGACGAGATTGATCCCATACTGCTTCGACCCGTTGATGATCTTGAGCTCACGGTTCGCTCCGCAAACTGCCTCAAGGCAGAGGACATTTACTATATCGGCGACCTGATTCAGCGTACCGAAGTTGAGCTGTTGAAGACGCCGAACCTTGGCAAGAAATCACTGACTGAGATCAAAGATGTTCTGGCTACCCGCGGCTTATCACTTGGCCTGCGTTTGGACAACTGGCCGCCATCCAGCCTCAAGACAGATGACCGTGCTGCCTGAAGCAGGCGCACACAAGATAAAGGTATAGAGTTATGCGACATCGACACAGCGGTCGCCAACTGAATCGCAATAGTCCACACCGAACTGCCATGTTCAGAAACATGACAGCTTCGCTGGTGGAGCACGAAATCATCAGAACAACCCTGGTGAAGGCGAAGGAATTGCGTTCAGTGGCAGAGCCATTAATCACCCTGGCCAAGAACGACAGCGTTGCAAACCGACGTCTGGCATTCAGCAGGACCCGCAACAAGGCGACAGTGGGTAAGCTGTTCGATGAGCTCGGGCCTCGCTATGCAAATCGGCCCGGCGGATATATCCGGATCCTCAAATGCGGGGAACGGCCGGGCGACAAAGCGCCGATGGCTTACGTCGAGCTGGTTGACCGGCCGCAGCTTGATATCGCCGATCATGAGGACGAAGCAGCGGTTGCTGAAGAAGAATAAGCACGGCGCACTGCGCTGAGCCGAGAATAATCCGGACTGCGCTTGCCGGCAAAACAAGCCCGATCTTCCTCACGGTACTATGGACACCGAAGGTTGATCGGGTTTTTTATTGATCAGGATTTTTTATGACTAGCTCTTTTCATCCGCCAGCCAGAACCCTAATGGGCCCCGGCCCATCTGATGTGAATCCGCGAATTCTCGAAGCGCTTTCCCGGCCGACTATTGGTCATCTTGACCCTGCTTTCATCAGCATGATGGATGAGCTCAAAACTCTGCTGCAGTTTGCTTTCCGCACGACAAATGAGCTGACGATCCCGGTGTCAGCGCCGGGCTCTGCCGGCATGGAATGCGTGTTTGCCAATCTTGTTGAGCCGGGCGAAAAGCTGATTGTGTGTCAGAACGGGGTCTTCGGCGGCCGTATGAAAGAAAACGTAGAGCGCTGTGGCGGTACTGCAGTTATGGTTACGGATGACTTTGGTGCGCCTGTAGATCCGGAAAAGCTTGAAGATGCCTTAAAGAAACATCCCGATGCGGTGGCGGTTGCCTTTGTCCACAGTGAAACCTCTACCGGTGTACGGAGTGACGCTGAGGCTCTTTGTACCCTCGCTCGCGGGTATGAATGCCTTACGATTGTTGATGCTGTCACTACGCTGGCAGGCATTCCTCTCGAAGTCGATGCTTGGGGCATAGATGCGATCTATTCCGGTACGCAAAAATGTCTCTCCTGCATCCCCGGCTTATCTCCCGTCAGTTTCTCGCCACGTGCTGCGGCGAAGATTACCAATCGTAAGAACAGGGTCCAGAGCTGGTTTCTTGATACTAATCTGGTCATGGGTTACTGGGGAGCGGATGCGAAACGGTCGTATCATCACACCGCCCCGGTAAACTCGCTTTATGCGCTGCACGAATCTCTGGTGATCCTTGAGGAAGAAGGTTTGGAGGATTCCTGGAAACGCCACCGCTTGAATCATCTTGCGCTGGTGGCAGGGCTTGAAAGTCTTGGTCTGGGTTTTGTCGTGGAAGAAGCCAGTCGCTTACCGCAATTAAACGCTGTCTCATTTCCTCAACAAATTGACGACGCCGCAGTCCGGCGCGCGCTGCTGACTGAGTACGGCTTGGAAATCGGTGCGGGCCTCGGTGCTCTGGCCGGGAAAGTTTGGCGGATCGGTCTGATGGGTTATGCCAGTAATCGTAAAAACGTGAATCTCTGCGTTTCTGCTCTGGGGAATGTCTTGAATGCACAGGGGCACCGCTGTGATGTCAGCCAGGCGATCGCCGAGGCGGAGCGAGTCTACGATTGAGCAGCCTGCCGGGGCATTCAGTTCCGGCATTTTTCTAACACGTGTCGGACGGCTCACTTTCTTTTCTAAAATTCTGGAATTACTGCGACCCCATGGTAAACGCCGCCTCTCGGAACTATATCGAGCTCTTTCTGATGTCCGCGATCTGGGGCTCGTCTTTTCTGTTTCTCCGAATAGCAGCGCCTGAGTTCGGTCCGTTCCTGCTGATACAGATGCGTGTGCTCACTGCGGTTATCGTCATGCTGCCAATTTGCATGGTATTCGGCAAGTGGGGCGAACTGATCGCTAACTGGCGCATCATATTCCTGGTCAGCCTCACAAACATGGCTGTGCCGTTCTGCTTGTTTGCCTACGCCGCCCTCTCTATGGGTTCTGGTTTGCTGTCTATCATGAATGCGACTGTTCCGTTTTTTACCGCTCTGATAGGGTTTGCGGTCTTTGGCCAGCGGCTCTCTTCGCTGTCGCTGTTTGGCATGGCAGTGGGTTTCAGCGGAGTAATCGTCCTGGTGTTCGACCCTGATGCGATAAATCTTGCAGAGGGCGGACTGCTGGCAGTTTCCGCAGCATTGTGCGCCTGCTTTCTTTACGGGATGGCTCTTAACCTCGTGTCGAGAAGTCTGACAGCGGTATCCGGTTTGGCAATTACTACCGGCAGTCTGCTGTTTTCCTCTGTGCTGCTGGTGCCATTTTCAATGCAGTCATTGCCGGATGAGATGCCCGGCGTTTCTGCCTGGATGGCGGTCACGGCGCTGGGCATAGGGTGTACGGGGCTGGCTTATCTCATGTTCTACAGACTGATTGCCCGTATCGGTTCTGAACAGACGATTATGACTGCCTATCTGATCCCGCTTTTCAGCCTGTTGTGGGGCAATCTGTTCCTCTCGGAGAGCATAACTGCATTTACGGTGCTGGGATGCTTGCTGGTCTTACTGGGTGTGGGGATGACCACTGGTAAACTTCCCGGGCTGTTTAATCGGACCTCAGCATCGCGTTAAGGCGGGCTTCGAAAGCTTAATTCGTAATCCTGAAGGCATTTTCAGGCAGAATCCGGCGCGAATTTGACCTAATTTGACGTTTTTGGCGCAGGAAATCGCCATATTTAATAGTAATTCGTACATTTATCGTCTAAGTTACTGTTTTTAAAAGTATTCTCTATTCACAGATGCTGAGTTTTTAATTCAGGCAGGACGCGCAGGGCGGGTAATCGCATGCAGGCTGAGCCAGGTTTAACAATAGAAGACCCGATTGAGGGCGATTTCGATCAGGACGCGTCAGCAGTCCCGAGAATCGAGTTGCAATCACCGCCTCTGTCAGAGCTCATTGATGAGCGAGAATATGAGGATACGGCTGTGTCTCTGGAGTCGGTCGATTCGCAGACCATTCAGGGCAAGTTGCAGCAGCTTAACTCCAGCTCTGACACCATCATCATCAAGGAACCACTGGCATTCATAGCGACTGAGATTGCTATGGACAGGGTCAAACTGCTGCGTCTCGAAAAGCCGTACAAGATCTCCCTGGGAGAGACATTAAATCCGGACGTCAGTGTTGATCAGGACTCCCAGGGCTTTGAAGTCCTGTTCACTGACGGCACCACAATTTCGGGCGATACCTTTGGCTATCGAATCGAAACTAACGGCATTCACTTCTACGAAATTACGGCGATTAAACGTCAGTCCTTTTACTGTAAACATCTGTTTATTCCCCACGCAGCAATCGATCGTCATAGCATCAGCGATCGGCCTGAACCTCAACGGGATAGCAAGCCCGCCGGTGAGCAGGACACTGCTGAGCCGCTTCAGAATCGTGCTACAGCAGAGGAAATTCGCCCGACCACCGGTGCCGAGCTTGATGAGGCTTTGTCTGTGATTGAGCAGGTGCAGGACAATCTTGAGAGCGAACTGCTTACGGAGCAGCAAGCTGGTGAGCCAAATACTGAAGAGCTGGAGAATCAGCCTGAGGCTGATCAGATTCAAGAGCAGTCTGTTCAAAAATTGATGGGCGACCAAAGCATCAGCGAATTGCCCGAAGGTTTATCGCAAGAAGGGCAGTACAGGCAGCAACCTGCCAATGAACAACTCAATGAACAGTTCGATGGAGAGTCAGACGAAGAGGAAGATGGAGATTCGCAGCTGTCGCTGGAAATGAATCTCCAGGAAATACGTCACGACCAATCACCGGATCGCTCGCGTCTGGTCAGTAAATATTTGGCTGCAGATAAAATCTCCGGTCATTCTGAACTTGAGACAGCTCTTGCGCGCCAGAAAAATATGCCGAATCTGAAGCTTGGCGATATTCTGGTTGGGGAAGGATTGGTCAGTGAAGCGCAGCTAAATGAAGCGCTTGCCGAACAAAAACAAAAGCACAAAGAAGCCCTTGGTGAAATTCTGGTTCAGCAGGGCGTCATTGAAAAAGATGAGATCCAACAGGCGCTCGCGAAAAAGCTCGGGATACCCTTTGTCAATCTGCGCGAGTTCACTATAGACAATGATGTCATTTCCTTACTCACCGCAGCAACGGCGCTCAAGCACAAAGTCGTCCCTCTTTACGTCTATGAAGGCAAGATTGTTATTGCTCTCGAGAATCCTATGGATTGGCATATTACGGACGCAGTGAGCTTCAGTATTAACAAGTATGTTGAGCCGGTGATGGCGTCTGCGGAAGATCTGAACTGGGCTTTGCAATTTTATTATTCGTTTGAAGATATCCAGTCTACGATCAAGGAGTTCGATGAGGCTGAAGACGATGCGGAAGAGCCTGAAGATTACGATGCGACCATATTTTCAGCAATCGAGACGCAGCAGGTCACTGATAATGTTGTTGTAAAAATTGTCAATAAAATCATCGAAGACGCCCATCGTCAGAAATGTTCCGATATTCATATCGAACCGGGCTCGGGTAAACAAAAGGTGGTAGTTCGCTTTCGCAAAGATGGCGTGTTGACCACCTACTATAAATTTCCGCCTCGATATCGTTCGGTGTTTGTTTCTCGAATCAAGGTGATGGCGCACCTGGACATTTCCAACAAAAGCCGGCCTCAAGATGGCAAAATTAACTTCCGTCATTTCGCGCCGATTGATATTGAACTGCGAGTCGCGACGATTCCAACTCAAGGTGGTATCGAGGATGTTGTCATCCGGATTCTGTCCGGTGGACAGTGCATGCCGATCAATGCCATCGGTTTTAGTACGTCGAATTATGACGATGTGCTGAGTGCTGTTTCCAAACCATACGGCATGTTTCTGGTTTGCGGTCCGACCGGATCAGGCAAGAGCACAACATTGCATTCGATATTAAGCTACCTGAACAATTCAGAGCGTAAGATCTGGACAGCCGAAGATCTCGTTGAAATTACCCAACCGGGCTTGAGGCAGGTTGAGGTGAACGAAAAACTCGGTATGACCTTCGCCGGCGCAATGCCCGCGTTCCTCAGAGCGGACCCGGATATCATCATGGTTGGCGAGATGAGGGATACAGAAACAGCAGGTACCGCCATTGAGGCCGCCCTCACCGGTCATCTCGTACTCTCTACTCTGCATACCAACAGCGCAGCAGAGAGCATTACGCGCCTGCTGGATATGGACATGGACCCTTTTAATTTTGCCGACGCCATGGTGGGTATTCTGTCGCAGCGGCTGGTGAAAACGCTGTGTCCTTCCTGTAAAGCGTCTTATGTGGCTGAACCGGAGGAGATCGAGGTGCTGGCAACTGAATTCTGTCGGGAAACACTGCCGCCGGAATTGCGCATCGATCCTTCAGAGAAGCTCGTTCAGCAGCAGATTGAGGCCTGGACTGAGCGTTTTGCGTATCGAGGCGAATTTACCTTATTCAGAGCGGCGGGCTGTGCTGAATGTCTGGATACCGGATATCGGGGGCGTGTCGGCGTTCACGAACTGTTGATGAATACGCCCAAGATCAAAAAGATGATCCTGAGCAGATCGCCCGCCGCCGAGATTCATTTTGAGGCCAAGAAATCCGGTATGAAGACTCGAAAGCAGGATGGCCTTGAGAAAATCCTGATGGGCTATACGGACCTCACCCAGACCCGTACGCTGTGAGCAGGACCCCGTGCCGGCGCAACGCTAGGCCGTTGAGGCCTCTGGAACTTGTGCGGCTCACTGACTGAAGACTGACCGCCTGAGAGCAACCTGAGGGCAATTAGGCCGGATACAAACGCCGGTGTCCGGCAGCCTTTCTCGATCCCTGAACGTAAGCCAAAAAAAAGCCGACCACCCGGCAGGTGGTCGGCTTTTTTTGTTTACCTGTGGCTAGTGGCCACTGCTGCCGGGCGCGGCAGCGGGCAGCGCCATTGCGGTCAGTTTTGAGCCGGTCTGGAGCATGATGTACTGATGTCCATCGTGCATCCATGTGCTCATACCATAGCGGCTTCTGCCAGGCACTTCGATAGCAGCTTCTGTTGCTCCGGTCGATTTGTTAACCGCATACAGCATCGGAGTTCCGTCAGTTTCTGTATCAGAGTAAACGAGCATGTTGGGTGTAACGGTCATGGGTACCAGTGCTCCGGTGCCCGTATTGCCGACATCAAGATTATTCTCTTCGATGACCCGCTGAACCCGAGCCGGAGTGTTACCGGTCGGTACCATCCACTCATGCTCACCCGTGTTCATATTGATAGCGGTAATGCGGCTATAGGGTGGCTTGAAGTAGGGGATTTGCGCAGGGTGCCGTGGTGATCCCGCGCCGGGGCCATTGGCGAACTGCGCGTAGGTGGAGCCGGTTGGCAATTCATACTGCAGGTCAGCCTCTTCGCCCGGTACGAGCTGGACTGGACTGCACGCTGAGCGAGATGAGACGTACAGCATGCCGGTGGTCGGATCGGCTACGGCTGGCGCGGTAATATTCGCGCCGCCACCGCCACCCGGACAGAACATGGCAGCTCGCTTGCCGGACTCATGACCCCGCTGTATGGGAGGCAAAAACAGCGGCCCCATCATATAGTCAGACATCGCGGTTATGGCCTGTTGACGCAGTTCGGGTGTCCAATCCACTAAATCGTCAATAGAAATACCCTGAATGTCGAACGGCGCAGGTTTGGTGGGGAATGGCTGCGTAGGCGACAGTTTTTCGCCTGGCACGGTAGACTGAGGGACAGGGCGTTCCTCGATCGGCCAGAGTGGCTCACCTGTCAGCCTGTTGAACGCATAGACAAAGCTCTGTTTGGTGACCTGCATAACCGCCGGGATGTCCCGGCCATCCACATTGACGTCCATCAGAATGGGCGACATCGGGTTATCGTAGTTCCAGATGTCGTGGTGAACCATCTGGAAATGCCAGGCTCTTTCGCCAGTTGATGCATCCAGTGCGATCAAACTGGTGCCGAAGAGGTTGTCACCCGGGCGGAAACCGCCGTAATAGTCGATGGTTGCACCGTTGGTCGGGACAAACACCAGATTGTTTTCAACATCGGCGGTAATCGGAGCCCAGGAGGACACGTCACCGGTCCATTCCCAGGCGTCGTTTTCCCAGGTCTCATGACCGTATTCGCCCGGACGCGGGATTACATTGAATTTCCATTTGAACTCTCCGCTGGTCTTGTCATAGGCAAGGATGTCGCCGGGGATATTCTCAATCCGTGACTGATGATAGCCCTGTTCAGCGGAGTTGCCGACTATGATGGTGTCGTTAACGATCACGGGCGGTGAAGAGGAGGTGATATAACCGGTCTCCAGAGGTACGCCGTCATAGGGATCATAGGGGTGGCCAAGGTCTGCCAGGAGGTCAACCACACCGGTTTCCGGGAAACCCTCGATGGGAACAGGCTGACCGAAGCCTTCGAGTGGTGTGCCGGTCACAGCGTCCAGAGCTACCAGGAAGAATCCGGGAGTGATGATGTAAATGATCCCCCGGCCGTCCACCTCATCGTAGCCGATGCCCTTTCCGTAGTCAGCGCGCATTGAGTATTCCCAGCGTGCGGTATTCGGAAGACGATAGCTCCAGACGGTTTCTCCCGTCTTCGGGTCGATGGCGACCACGTGTCGGCGAGGGCCTGCCACGGTGTAGAGCATACCGTTGATGTAGCTCGGGGTTGCACGGCCGCTGCTTGCGCCCATGCTGGCACCGTCCCATTCCCAGACCACTTCAAGGTCCTCGAAATTATCGACGGTAATCTCGTCAGCGGGAGAATATCGGGTGTGGCCGAAATCATTACCGAGGGTAAACCACTCAACCGAATCCTGGGCCATCACGCTTGCGGAACAGGCCAGAACCAGGGCTGCCGTGGCGATCGGCTTGATGCTTTGCAGGATAGTTCGTTTTATTGTCATTGTAAGCCTCACTGAGATGTAAAAAAATCCAGTTTTTACTGCGTCGGGCTCACCGTCGTTTTTAATAATAAGTCAGTAAAAACAACAGGTTGAGGCGCTTCGATCCGATCTGGAGGCGCAGCACCACCCACTGTCAACTTACCGGAAGGGTTCAGCTTTGTCCATGGTCAAATAGTGACCAAACTTTACAGCAAAATTCGGCTAAACCCCTGAGATATCAGGCATTTGGGAATTCGCTGCAGACCATTCGCAGACTCGGTGTTACAGCCGCTTGGTCACTTGTTCACGGGATTGACCGGTAGGAGAGAAGGGTGAAGCTGTGTGCCCGCAACGGTGACTCTGCAGTCTTTACAACCTGAGCTCAAACGGCCGCGAACAGAGGGATACTCTCGGTTGCTCTGGGCTGCATCAGTTGAGTCATTGGGCCAGGCTCAGCTCCCGGCTGTCTTCCGGTCCGTCGTGGTCTTGTTCAGCACAAAACTGATGATCAGCAAGGGCCAGATACCCAGGTGGATCATGACGTCGGCCGTGTTGAATACATAATGCCAGAAGGGGATTTGCTGAATATCAATAAAATCAATGACGCTGCCGTAGACCAGTCGATCGGTGATATTGCTGGCGCCGCCTCCGACTACAAACCCAAAGCAGATGTACTCATAGCGTTCGAGGGTCGGATTGACTATCAGGTAGGCCGAGACGCCCACCAGCAGGCCGATACTGATCAAGCCGAAAAGCCATCCGGACCCTTGCGCCAGTCCAAAAACGCCTCCGAAATTTCTCAGATGCGTGAGATGAACAAACCGGCTCAGCTCCAGCGTTGTGTTCTGAGGAATGGTGTTGTTGACCCAAAGACCGATTGCCTGACACAGCAACAGGACAGATAGGCTGATCACTATGAAGATCAAGATGTTGTGGTAGCGTCGTTCCAAGGTTCTCGCTTCCTTCGCTCCCCGACGTGGCGTGCAAGCATATCACACGTCGCTTGCTCCGAGCGGCGCAGCACAGGCTGTCGCATCAGGTTTTCACTGTTCGGAGTTTCGGCTGGACGATGCGTGTCAGCAGGACGTTTGACTGAATGTCTTCACTGATCATAAGGCTGGTCGGCGTATTGCAGGATCCGATAATTATCCTCAGCATCCACGCAGACAATACTGTGCGCACAGTTGTGCATTTGAGGTGGGGTCCAGAGTTGAGCCATGTGCCGCCCTTCGATGTGGGCCAGCACCGTTTTGATCAGGGCGCCGTGGCTGACCAGGGCGACGAGTTGACCCGCGTGTTTGAAATAGATGTCCCTGATTGCCGCCAGAGCCCTATTTTGCAACTGGAAGAAGGTCTCGGCGCCGGGCACATCGAATTTGTGGGGTTCTTGCCAAAAGTGGTGAAAGGATTCCGGGGACTCTGCTTCCAGTTCGGCATACAGCCTGCCTTCCCACTCGCCCATCTGAATTTCCCGCAAGGTATCAAGATAAGTGACGGGCTTCTCCCAGTCAGGAAAGGCATGGGCTACCGTCTGTCGAGTTCGCACACTGCTGCTGCAGTAGAGCGCATCGAACGGCACGGCGCTGATGCGGGCACCGAGCGTTTTGGCCTGCTCGATGCCCAGTTCGGTCAGTACGGAATCGCTTTGTCCCTGCGCTCGGCGCTCCTCGTTCCAGTTGGTTTGTCCATGTCTGATCAGATGCAATTCCATGACGTTCAGCGCTGGCTGCGTATGCGCGCGACAGCGTCCTGCCAGCCTGCGTACTGGCGGCTGCGCCAGTCTGCATTACTTTGCGGGGTGAAAGCGCGTTCGAGTTGCCATTTCGCCGCGATTGCGTCCAGCGAGTCGAAGACGCCCTGGTGAAGCCCTGCCATGTAAGCTGCGCCAAGTGCGGTGGTTTCAGTGATAGCAGGGCGATGTACTTCTGCATCGAGGACGTCTGCCAGTTTCTGCAGGACGTAGTTATTTTTGACCATACCGCCGTCTACACGCAGCGTTGAGAGTTGTGCGCCATCCGCTGCGATAGCCTCAACCAGATCTTTCGTCTGATAGCACACAGACATCAATCCGGCGGTGACGACTTCTTTGATGCCCGTATCACGCGTCATACCCAACAGTGCTCCTCTGGCATCAGGATCCCAGTAGGGCGCGCCGAGACCTGTAAAAGCCGGCACTAAATAGACTGAAAGGTCGTCCCCGGTTTGTTCGGCGAGTGCCTCTGAGGCACCGGCGTCGTCAATCAGTTTCAGGCCATCGCGAATCCACTGCATCGTAGCTCCTGCCATGAATATACTGCCCTCGATGGCATAGGCTGGCTCTCCCTTGAGGCGATAGGCAACGGTACTCAGCAGCTGATTGTCAGACTTGAGCACGTCTGTTCCGGTATTCAGCAACAGGAAGCAGCCGGTGCCGTAGGTGCTTTTTGCCATGCCTTTCTGGAAACAGCCCTGTCCGAATGCTGCGCTTTGTTGATCGCCGATCATCCCGGTGATGGGGATGGAAGCACCGAAGAGAGAGGGCTCGGTGGTGCCGAAATCTGCGGCACAGTCCTTTACCTCCGGCAACACCGACGCCGGTACTTCAAACAGCGAAAGCAGGTCCTCATCCCAGGATTGCGACCGAATATTAAAAAGCATGGTCCGAGAGGCGTTGGTGGCATCGGTGAAGTGACTTTTTCCGCCGGTAAGTTTCCACAGCAACCAGCTGTCGACGGTGCCGAAAGCAAGTTCGCCTCGATCAGCGCGCGCTCTCGCGTCAGGGACGTTGTCCAGAATCCAGCGTATCTTGGTCGCTGAGAAATAGGGGTCCAGCAACAGTCCGGTTTTGCTCTGAATATCAGAGACCGTGTTCTGCTGCTGCTTGAGCTCGGCGCAGTAGTCGCTGGTGCGTCGGTCCTGCCAGACAATTGCATGATGGATCGGTGCGCCGGTTGATCTGTCCCAAACGACGGTGGTTTCCCGCTGGTTGGTGATGCCGATGCACAGGATATCCTCGGCCTGTACCTTGGCTGCATTCATGGCAGCCTCACAGCTTGCCAGTGTGGTGGCCCAGATTTCATCCGCATCATGTTCTACCCAACCGTTATTCGGGAAATGCTGCGTGAACTCCTGTTGTCCGAGGCCTAACTGCTTGCCTTCGGTGTCAAATACCAGAGCGCGACTGCTGGTCGTGCCCTGATCGATCGCGAGGATTGCTTTGCCCATTCTGTATGTCCTGTGTGTCCATTGAATTGCGGTGTCTGCAGGCTGAATGCTCAGCCTCAGACAATCTCTCTGGCTGATTCGTGCGGAAAAACATGCCTTACACAGTTGCCGTCGAGAAATTTCGCTGAGGTGTCATGTTACACTAACTCAGCGAATGTAGGGTGACAGGTACGGGGCCTTTCGGCATTTCGCGATCTGGCTGATTTCAATTTTTCAGAGTGACAAAGTCTCAATCAGAGTTTGATCTGCTGGTTATTGGTGGCGGTATTAACGGTGCTGGCATAGCCGCTGATGCCGCCGGCCGGGGTTTGTCCGTTGCGCTGTTGGAGAAAGGCGATCTGGCCAGCGCCACTTCTTCCTGGAGTTCAAAGCTGATTCACGGCGGTTTGCGCTATCTCGAAAATTATCACTTTGGTCTGGTCAGGAAATCGTTGAAGGAACGGGAAGTGCTGACCACTGCCGCCCCTCATCTGGTGACGCCACTGGCCTTTCAGATTCCCATGCTGCCAGAATCCCGCAGTGCAATCCTGCTGCGCTGCGGGCTGTTCCTTTATGACACGCTTGCCACGCGCAAACACTACAGTGCTTCCCGAGCAGTCCGGTATCGGGCTGACAGCCCGCTCGAGGCCTCTATCAGGAAAGGGTTTGAGTATTGGGATGCGCAGGTGGACGATTCGCGTCTTGTGGTGGCCAATGCTTTGCAGGCTAGGCAGCGCGGTGCAGTTGTTCTGACCCGCCATGAGGTGACGGACGCCTCAGCCCATCCGGAAGGCTGGTCTGTTGCGGTAAAGGATCACCTTTCGGCCATCAGGAAAACGCTGACTTGCAAAGTGCTGGTGAATGCAGCCGGTCCCTGGGTGAGTCAGCTTGATGGCAAAATCGCCGGCAGCGAAAAGGCGCATCCGTTGCGACTGGTCAAAGGCAGTCATCTTGTTTTGCCGAAGCTCAGTGCACAGAACAAGGCATTCCTTCTGCAGCATGAGGATGGCCGGGTTGTGTTTGTGATCCCTTATCTGGATGACTATTCCCTGGTAGGAACCACAGAGGAGGAATATTCAGGGGATCTCGATGTGCCTCAGATTTCAGAATCAGAGGTCAGTTACCTGCTGAAGATCGTGAATCACTATTTCAAGGTGAACGTCAGTGATGAACAGATTGTGGGGGCGTTCTCCGGGATTCGCCCGCTGATAGAGAATGAAGGCGAGCAAGCCAGCCGGGTCTCGAGGGACTACCGTTTGCAGCTGAACAGACTGCCAGCGCCGTTGCTCTCTGTTTATGGCGGTAAGGTCACCACTTACCGTTTGCTGGCCGAACAGGTGTTGGATCGATTACGGGAGTTTTTCCCGGCTATGACCGGAAGCTGGACAGCAAGCGCTGTCCTGCCCGGTGGTGATTTCGCAGCGCAGGACGAGCTACAGCAGCAGCTGGCAGAGCGATACCCCTGGCTGAGACCGGATCTCATCAGACGCTGGCTGAACGCGTATGGAACCTGTGCGGCAGAAATTGTTGGAGCGGCGCGCAGCATGGGTGATCTGGGGGTCTGTTTCGGTGCCAATCTTTTCCAACTTGAGGTCGACTATCTTTGCGCCCGGGAGTGGGCGATCACCGCTGAAGATATCCTCTGGCGCCGAACCAAGCTCGGATATGTGTTCTCCGAGGAGGAGGTCAGCTCCCTGTCTCACTACCTGAAGCAGCGCCGGCAGATGTAGCCCTGACCCGGGGTGTGCGTCCGATCAGCATCGCGACAGTTTAACGGCCTGCTCCGTGAGATTTCGTCTGGAGCGCTTCTTTCCTGCCAGCCTATGCGATAGGCTCTGATTCCGGCAGCAGAACTGTTCAGGAGATCAGAACATGATCCTATCACCGTCTCGTTTTTCGTTTACCGGCCTTTTGAGTGTGTTGTTGATCTTGATCGCAGGTATGCCCATGCGGTCAGAGGCGCAAGCCAGAGCCTATCCAGAGGCTCTGAGTGGTGGAAACTACATGCACAATTTTTATTTTCCGCCGGCGCCGAGCTCAACGCCCTGGGCGCCTGATTGGTCCCCTGACGGTGAATGGCTGGCTGTTGCCATGCACGGATCGATATGGCGGGTGGATCCACAAAGCGGTGAAGCATTCGAGCTCACTTATTCAGACGCCTACCACTCTTCTCCGGATTGGTCTCCTGACGGTCGCTATATTGTCTACACCGCAGATTATGACCACCAGCGCATACAGCTTGAAGTACTCGATCTGGAAACCGGTGCCGTTACCCGCTTGACCGACGATACAGGAGTTTACACCGATCCGGTGTTTTCTCCTGACGGATCACGAATTGCGTACGTTTCCACAAATCCCAACGGCTACTTTAACCTTTTTGTCCGCGAGTTTAAGGATGGCGAATGGGCCGGTGAAGCAGTCGCTGTCTCTTCAGACAATGACTACGGGAGCAACAGGCTCTATTTTGGTAATTGGGATATGCACATCAGTCCGGCGTGGTTTCCGAACGGAGAAGAACTCCTCGTCGTCTCAAACAGGAATGTCCCCTTGGGATCGGGTAATGTGCTTCGCGTTCCCGCCGTTGAAAACGGGATTGCCTCAGCAACAACGGTGCTCGCGGAGCAGACACTATATCGGACGCGACCTGATGTTTCGCTTGATGGTAAACGATTCGTCTATACCTCCACGCGTGGTGCCGCAGATCAATACAACAATCTCTATGTTCAGCCCACGTCTGGCGGTGAACCCTACAAGCTGACTTTCTACACTCATGATGCTTTTCATCCACGCTGGTCCCCGGATGGTGAATGGATAGCGTTCATTTCCAATGAGCTTGGGGTGTCACGCCTGATGTTGCTTGAGACCTATGGAGGTAAGCTGGTTGCGGTTGATATCAAAGAGCATCGGTATCGGCGGCCAACGGGCGTACTCAATGTCCGTGTAGTAGAAAAGGGGACAACTGACCCAATACACCACCGGGTTCATCTGACAGCCAGCGATGGTAAGTTTTACGCGCCACTGACTGCTTACGCGCGTACCAGCGGCCGTGGAGATCCGATGTTTCACAATCCGGGCGAATTTTCCATGCAGTTACCCGTGGGCGAGGCCGAGCTGACCTTTGTCAAAGGATTTGAATTTTTTCCGCAAACCGTCTCCATTGAAATTCAGGAAGGAGAAGTGTCCAGCCTGAATGTTGAGCTTGAGCGCCTGACCGACATGGGGGCAAAAGGATGGTTCAGCGCTTCAACCCATGTGCACGCAAACTATGCCGGCAATCTTCATAATACCCTTGAGAACTTGATGATGATGTCCCGCGCGGAGGATCAGGATCTCGTGCTTGAGCAAGTCGCGAATAAAGACAATCGTATTCTGGATTATCATTACTTTGAGCCGGGTGGTCAGGCGCATTCGATCTCTGAGCCAGATCAGATTGTTGTCGTCGGGCAGGAGTATCGTCCCCCGTTTTATGGCCATATTTTCATGTTCGGATTGTCAGAACATCTCATTTCTCCTTTCGTGACCGGATATGAGGGTACGGCCATCGAAAGCCTTTATCCGAGTAACACTGACATGATGCTCAAGGCGAAAGCACAGGGTGCGGTTACCGGTTATGTCCATCCCTACAACGGAGACAACGATCCCTTGCTCGGCAATCTCGGGGGAGGAAAGGGATTTATGGTTGATGCGGCGCTCGGCACGGCCGATGCGCTGGAGTGGTCTGATGCCAACCGTGCCGGTTTTTACCCGCTCTACGCGGCGTGGAACAACGGACTGAAAGTCACAGCAACCGGGGGCGAGGATTCCATCAGCTCTCTTCATCGAAGCAAGCTGCTCGGTTCCCTGCGTACCTATGTTTATACAGGCAGCCAGGGTCTGGACATGCAGGCGTGGTTTGAGGCGATGAAAAAAGGGCGGGCGGTAGTCAGTTCAGGACCTTTGCTTGAATTCAATGTGGAAGGCGCGCTTCCCGGAGATACAGTATCGCTGCCGGCAGGAGGGGGTGAGGTTACACTGCGGGGCTGGCTTCGCTCAGTCACTGACCTGGAAAGCCTTGCGCTTGTCTGCAACGGCCAGGAAGTCGAGCGAATTGAGTTTTCTCGCAATACGCAGCGCTATGATCTGGAAACTCAGCTTCAGATTGAGCGCAGCGGCTGGTGTCATCTCAGGGCTGAGGGCGCGCCGGGCGACCGCTTTCCGATGGATGTTGCCTACACACAGGCGTTTACTAATCCGGTCTGGTTTCAGGTCGGTGATGAGCCCATTCGAAATCCCGAGTCCGCCAGCTACGGTTTGCGCTGGATTGACAGGCTTCAGGAATTAGCCGACAGCTGGCCCGGTTGGCGCTCGGAGCGCGAAAAGGCCCATGTCTATCAGCAATTCGATGCGGCGAGGGATGTGTATCGGGCTAATCTTGATCAGTAAGTACAGTACTGCTGCTGCGCAGCAGACCGAGACCTGCACTCGCCATGGTGACAGCAACCATGGCGTTCAGGTAATTGAAGAACGCGTATGGCGCATAGTCCAGCGCACTGATTCCCAGAGTGGCGCTGTAAAAAGCGCCCGCTGTTGTCCAGGGAATTAAACCGGTAGTCAGGGTAGAACCCTCTTCAACTGTTCGCGACAGGATCGCCGGGTCAAGACCTCGCTCCCGATATTTCAGCTGGAACAACTGGCAATTCAGAATAATCGAAATATAAGCCTCTCCCATGGCCATATTCCCGATCAGACCTGACACCAGGGTTGTGACAACGAGTGAGGCCACCCGCTGCACCCGTGCGATGATGCCGCTGAGCAGCACGCGAAGAAAACCTCCACCGTGCATGAGACCGCCCAGCGCCAGAGCCATAATTGCCAGAATCAGAGTCCAGGCCATACTGAAGATGCCTCCGCGGCCCAGCAAATTGTCCAGATTTTCGATGCCCGTGGTGCCAGGGGAATTGGCCCACAACGCATTTAAGACCTGCGACGTGTCACTTTGCTGGTAAAGAATTGCGATGAGAACGGCAAGCAAAATGCTGGCGGACATGGCGACTTCGGCGGCCACGCGTCTGATGCTCAGGGTGGCAAGCAGCACAATTGGCAGCAGAGTGATCAGCGGTGCCAGACGATATTCGCTGCTCAGTGCTGCTCGAATGGTCTCGATTTGCGTCCCGGCAAGCTCGGAATTGCCATACCGCGTGCCGATCAGGGTAAATAGGGTGAGCGCAATTAAAAACGAAGGCACTGTGGTAAACAGCATGCTGTAAATGTGGCGGTACAGACTGGTCTCTGCGCTCATTGCTGCCAGATTGGTCGTGTCCGAGATAGGAGACATCTTGTCTCCGAATGTTGCCCCTGAGACCACCATACCCACGACCACAGGGAGAGGGATACCGAGCGTGTCGCCCATACCGACGAACACAACGCCCAAGGTTCCCACGGTGCCCCACGAAGTACCGGTCGCAACTGACATGAGTGCGCAGAGAATCATCCCGAGTGGCAGAAAAAGGCCCGGTGTCAGCCAGGCCAAACCATAGTGCATCAAAGTGGCAATGGTCCCGCTGTGCATAAAGCTGGAAATCACCATACCGATCAGAATAAAAATATAGATCGCGGGTAAGGCACGGTGAATGGCCTGCCCCATCAGGGCGCGTATTTCAGGGTAGGGCAGGCCCAGATATCGAATGTTCGCGCCTACCCAGATCAGGCACATAAACACAAGCACGTGTAAATCTATGTGCATCGCGAACAAGCCGATGGCGATCACGGCAACCACTGTGCTGAAGCAAAGGAGTGATTGAGCAAAAGAAGGAACAGGTGTAGATTGAGCGTCCGACATCCGGGCAGCATATGACATGCCAGAGAGAAAAGCCAAACGCTGTCGAGCCCCGGGTTTAAGGCAGTGCGGACAAATCACCCTCATACGGAAACGCGTCAATGAAAATCCTCAGATTGTTGTCAGTCACCTTGTCAGTTCTTTTCCTTCAGCAGGGCTTCACGGCAGTGCCGCCGGCTGTCATTGAGGGGCCTATCATGGCGGAACAACCGCCGTCCCGGAATGCTATTTACACCGCTTCAGCACTGGATCTGGCGGCACACGGCTATACTGAAGAAGAGTTTTTTATCACGGGAACGGGCAATGTCTATTCTCAGCCTGATCTGGCAACAGGCACTGTCGAGTCAAGCGGTCATCCTTTTAAAACCCGTCTGATCGTGAGACGACCTGCGCCACAGGCCTTCAATGGCATTGTTGTGGTCGAATGGATAAATGTGACAGGCGGCCCCGATAAGGACATCGACTGGTGGCAGTCCGGTGAGCATTTAATGCGCAGCGGTTACGCCTATGTCGCTGTGTCAGCACAGCAGATGGGAATCGACACCATGGCTGATTGGGGCAGTGCCCGATATGGCGAGCTCGACATGACGGCTTCCGGGACTGTTGATAGCGATGCGCTTTCCTTTGATGCTTTTTCCGCGGTTGGTCGGGCGATCCTTCGGCGCGGAGAGGAAAGCGGGTCCGGCACGGTAGATATCCTCGACGGGCTTCGTGCAGAACAGATCATTGCCACCGGTCACTCGCAGTCCGCCTCAAGGCTGGCAGTCTATATCAACAGTATTCATCCCCTGGAACCGGTCTTTGATGGCTTCATGGTGCATGGTGGAGGCGGCCTCATTCGCGATGATCAACCGGTGAAAATTTTCAAACTGATGGCTGAAACCGATATGCGGCGGCGGGCAGCGGACCCCCAACCCGATTCGGATAATTTCAGACAGTGGGAGGTTGCGGGCAGCTCCCATGTTGACGTGCCATTCGAAATTGAATACGCAAAGGTGAGGAATTTAATGGCGGGCCTGCCGCTGGGAAATGTTCAGCCCCGCGAAACCGACTGTGCGTTGCCGGCCTACAGCACGGTGCCGTTCAGGGACGTCATGAACGCAGCTTTCGAACATCTGGTGAAGTGGATTGATGATGAGACACCGCCTCCGATCGCGCCAAGACTGCAGGTGGCACAGGCGCTCCCGTCAGTCGAATTTGCGAGAGATCGGTTCGGTAATATTTTAGGAGGTATCCGGTTGGCAGAACACGCGGTGCCGACTGCTAAAAATACGGGTATGAATTCTGGAACCGGCAATCGGTTTTGTTTCCTCTACGGTTCACACGAAGCTTTCAGTGAAGCGCAACTTCGAAACCTCTACTCCTCCCGGGAGGAATATGTTCAAGCGGTGACCAGCGTGGTGCAGGAAAATCTGTCTGATGGTTATATCTTGCCTTACGCCGCCGAGCGGACAATCAGGAACGCGCAGACCCGCGACATCGGCCGTTAGGGCGCTGTTATTTCGAAAACCGTTCCGCGAGGGCTTTGCAGCGGATGCTCCAGAGTTCTCGTATGGTGTCCTTCTGGGGTTCCAGTTCTGCAGGCAGCTTTACGGTAAGTTTTAACCGTGTTTTGCTGCCCTCGGCCAAAAAGTTAGCCGTAATCTGAGACTCAAGATTTTCTCTGGGTGTCTCCCTCCAGGTGAGAGTAATACGGTTAGGGATATCCAGTTCCACGAATTCGCCACTGCTCACGACTTTCTTGCCGCCTCTGTTCACCGCATATTCGAAGCTACCGTTCTTGCGCACGACGTTGTTTAGCGTGATGATTTCTTCTGCCTGAATCTTCGGGCCGAACATCCATTCTCCAACGAACACCGGAATCAGCCAGTGATCGAAAACGGACTGCTGCGGTCCGTTGATGCTTTTGCTCAGATTGAAACTGACCGCTTTGCCACCCTTGGTTTTGAGTATCTCCTCTGCACCAAACATGGACAGTTGATCAGTGGCCATCAGTCTGAAGCCTCAGTAGGGTTGATGGGCAAGAGGTGGGCAGGGAGACCCGCGCGACGCGAAGAAGCCTTTTGCGGATAGTTGACTGACAGATACGACAGGATCGTAGCCTCTTCCTCGCCGCTCAGAGCCCGCAGTCCCTGCGTTTCCTGCATCCAGCGAATCCGGCTTTCCCAGACGGCCAGGTTGCCGGCATTCTGGGTGATCATCATGCCTGCATGACATTCCGTGCAGGTCGATTTAACCACTTCCCAACCCTCGGCCTTTATCAGGCCTGATTCATCATCAATGTCCTGACCGCTTACTGAGACCGTAGCCGTCATCAGCAACAGGGTCAGAGCTTGCCGGGCGAAGTAACGATCTGGCGTCATAGTCGCATTCCTGTCTCGATTTATTTTGCTCGCGGATTGTCTAGACTGCCTGCACCGCCACGCGGTGACTGGCGTTGTTGAGATAACCCCGTGGATTCCAGCCCGGCACCACCATGGGCTGAGATCTTCCTCTGTCGTCCATGGCTCGCGCCCAGATTTCGTAATAACCGGGTTCGGGGAGTTGCACCCAGGTTTCCCAATTTTGCCAGGCAAGCCTGTTGGCTGCAGGGTTCAGCGCAGTGGGGAGCCAGGTTGCACCGAAATCTATGGAAATAAAGACTCCGCTGATCTGGTTGTCGCCGGCCCAGGCATGCCCGCGAACTGTCAGCCGCTGACGAAAATCATGACTGATTCCGGATTGAGGAAACGTGACCAGTGATTTAACCGGCATGGATTCAATAATGCGCATCTGCGACGGCGGCACGCGGGAGCCAGGGGCTACCGGTTCGGCAGGCACAGTGTAAGAAGGCGCGGCCATTTTCTCGCCGTCATGTATCTGATTTCGTACAACCAGTTTGTTCAGCCACTTGCCGGAGACAGAACCCGGCCACCCCGCACAGATCAGCCTCAGGGGATAGCCATTTTGTAAAGGAATGTCCTCACCATTCATTGCCCAGGCAATGATTGATTCACGCTCCATGGCTTTAACAATCGGAACCCCTCTGGAGATCGGATCCCGATCAGGGTCTCCGCTGGTGTGGGTGTCGGCGCCGTAATAGCCCAGGTAGACGGCATCTTCCGCCAGGCCGCAGTAGTTGAGTACGTCTCTCAGGCGCACGCCGGTAAACATGGGGCAGCCGATTGCGCCGGTGGTCCACTGATTCCCACTGGCGGCGGGCACAAATTCGCTGCGCCCGTTGCCGCCGCATTCCAGTTGCAACTGCAGGGTGACTTCCTCAAAACGGCTGCGCAGATCGGCGATCGTGAATGATTGTGGACGCAAACAAGATTCACCTGCTATTTCGAGCGTCCAGGTGTCAGGGTCCACGGCTTCAGGCGGAATGCCGTTGTTGCGCACAAACATGCGGTGGTTCGGTGTGATGGCATCATCGAGCAAGTGAGCCGGTGTTTCGGCGTTGATCGGCCGCGTGTTGAGCACGATCAGGCCTTCTTTGCCTTCGATTTCAGTCTCAGCGCTTTCTGCAGCGAACGCGGCAGGAATTAACCCCGCCGGCATGAAGCGAGCAAACGGTATCGCGGCGCCGAGGGCCGCGCTCATGCTCAGGAGTCCGGATTTTCTCAAAAACCCCCGACGTGACAGTCCGCTGGTGCGTCGTCCCCACAGTAATCGGTCTGCAGCAATAGGATCGTCTGCATAAAGCGCATCGAGAGTAGTTACTTCGGGTTTTTGTCGCTTCATATCGCCTGAGGTCTCGCTTGAGAGAGTTGTTGTGATGGACACCGGAGAGTAACAAATTCACCTGATCCGGTGCAAAACTGCAGTGTCAGCCTAGTGCGGTTTAGTGAGTTTCAGCAGGAACCGGTCGGTATGACGTGCCAGTCTTGGATCGAAAATGCTGCGCTTATAGTCGTCTTCCGGGTTTTCCAGCAAGCGGCTTCGTTGAACCTCAAAACCCGCCTGCTCAGCCAGTTCAATGGCTCGCTGAACCGGCATTCTGTGGAGATCACGGTTATTGTTCTCCGGTAACCCAATGTGGTCGCTGATTCCCAGAACGCCGCCGGGTGCAAGGTAGCCATGGAGGCTGCGAAGCAATGCCAGCGCACGATCCGGACTGTTGTTGTAGGTATCATGGAGACTCAGCATCAGCAGAGCCGCGTCAAGTGCGCCTTCAGATAAGTCGAGTGTCGTTACATTGCCGATCAGTTGCCTGACATTGGTGAGATTGCCTCCACGAATTTTGCTGTTCAATGCCTCGCCCTGCGTGATCTCCTGACGGTCTTCCTTAAAGCGAAGTCCACGCTCGGTATTCTGCGCCAGCACGACCCCTTCCGGCCCCAGCGCTTTCGACAGGATGAAGGTGTAATAACCGCCTGCTGCGTACACATCCATCACGGTCATTCCGCTGTGGATGCCGAGAAACTCGAGAACTTCGACAGGTCTTCGTATCTCGTCACGCGCAAAGTCTGTTACCCCACGGCTTGGATCAGCCAGTGCGCGCCGCAGCGACAGGTTGTCCTGAGCCGATGCGTCAGGGAACCCACAGCCCAGAGACAGCATTACCGAACTCAGCACGGCCCAGATCAGCAGGCATGGCACTTTGCAGGCATTTCTCATAGGCAGCTCAGTTGGGAGAGAGCCCCAGGCCTCTGGCCATTGCCCAGGCCAGGAACGGAATCAGTGTCAGGCACAGCATTGCGCATCTCAGTGAAAGTCTGATGGTGGTGGGAACCGATATCTCAGCCGCCTGTGTTTTACGGTGGCGATTGAAGAATATCGCCGCGTAGACCAGGCAGCCTGTCAGCGCGAGAAAGAGAGCTATCTTGATCTGGAAGACGGGGTTTTCGCTGTAAAACGTTGCCGGCTTTCCGGTCCAGAACCAAAGCGCAGTGCCGCAGCCTCCGATGACGAGACCTGAGAGCAGACTGAGGATGCTCAGCCGGGCCAGATGGTTGGCATCCTGCTGGCTGATCAGCCGGCCGGTGGCCAGGTTCTTGATGATCAGGGCTCCAGCGAACACCACCGCTGCGATCAGATGAAGGGACCGGAAAAGAACATAAGCCATGGGTGTATCATACTCGATATCAAGGTGTCGGGCTGAAATAACTCCGGTTTCTGACTGAAACCTTGCTATGCTTGGAGACTCTTCGCAAAAAAGAGATCAGCTGGCGGATCGGTAAGGCGCCCGCCCTTGACGGGCAACCCATCCGGAAGAACACGAATAATGACCAGGGGGAATCCTATGACCGCGCTTGCGACAGGTGAAGACGATCAAATCAAATCAAGCATGAGAAAGGTTGCGCTGACGGCGCTGGCGGGTACCAGCATCGAATGGTATGACTTTTTTCTCTATGCCACCGCAGCAGCTCTTGTCTTTCCAAGCGCTTTTTTTCCTGACAGTTCGCCAACTATTGGTCTGATTCTGTCCTTCGGAACCTTCGCCTTCGGTTTCATCGCAAGGCCTCTGGGCGGCGTGCTGTTCGGCCACTTTGGTGATCGCATCGGACGCAAAAAAACTCTGGTTATCGCACTGGTGATGATGGGGATTGCCTCTACCTTAATCGGTTTGCTGCCGACCTACGCGACCATTGGCATCGCTGCTCCTATTCTCCTCAGTCTGCTGCGGTTCGCTCAGGGTCTGGCGATTGGTGGGCAGTGGGGTGGTGCCATGTTGCTGGTCACCGAAAGCGCTCCCGCAGACCAGCGTGGTTACTACGGTGCCTATGCGCAGGCCGGCGCACCGGTCGGTGTCATTCTCGCCAATCTCGCCTTTATCCTGATCAGTGCGACCGTTTCGGAAGAGTTTTTCATGACCTGGGGTTGGCGTATTCCATTCCTCGTGTCCGTTGTTCTGATCGGGATCAGCATGTACATCCAGCTCAACATGGAAGATACGGAGGCTTTTAAGGAGCTGGAGGCTCTGCGGCAGCAAAGGCTTGCTGCTGAAGGGCCGCAGGAAACAGTTGCGAAACGCTCCCCGGTGATCGAGGCGCTGGTGAAATACCCGAAGCGGATTGCGCTGGCTGCCGGAGCGTTCCTCTCTATTCAGGTCACCTTTTATATCTTGATCGGATTTATTCTGGCTTATGGCAGTGACCCCAACGGTGCGGCAATGAGTCGCGATGACATGCTGATTGCGGTCTTGCTGGCATCCGCGCTACAGGTTCCTGCCCAATTTTGGGCTTCAGCCTACTCAGATCGTCACGGCAGGCGGGGGATTTTCATGCTGGGCGCGGTACTCACTGGCGTCTGGGGCTTTGCCTTATTTCCCCTGGTCGATACGGGTAACTTCTGGCTGATCGTGCTAGGAATCACCGGAGGTCTGGTTTTTCTGGGCATGATGTACGGCCCGCAGGCTGCTTTTTTCACCGAATTGTTTTCAACCGAAGTGCGATACTCGGGTGCCTCTCTGGGCTATCAGATCGGTGCGATACTGGGTGGAGCTTTTGCGCCGACTATCGCCACCATTCTGTGGACGGAATACGATATCGTCTGGGTATCAGCGTATATTGCGCTGGCCTCCGTGTTGGCGTTAATTTCAGTCATGATGCTTACAGAGACCTACCAGACTAATCTTAACGAAGCCAGCTAGCGGGGAATCAGATTTGGATATCAAGGATTGCAATAACACTTCTGACTTCAGACGCCTTGCAAAAAAACGGCTACCGGCGCCGTTGTTTCACTATATCGATGGCGGAGCTGACGACGAAGTCACTCTGCGCCGCAACACGGAAGCGTTTGATCAGGTCAGATTGATTCCGGATGCCCTGGCCGACCTTTCGAATATGGATTTGCGCACTGAGGTGCTGGGGCAGCAAATCGACTGGCCTGTCTTCTGTTCACCGACTGCAATGACGCGATTGTTCCATCATGAAGGAGAACTTGCTGTCGCCCGGGCGGCCCACCAGCATGGCACGATGTACAGTTTGTCTTCCTTGTCGACGACCAGCATTGAGGAGGTGGGCAGCGCCACACCCGGACCCAAATGCTTTCAGCTCTATATCCACAAAGATCGAGGGATGAGTTGGGATTTCATCGAGCGCTGCAAGGAAGCTGACTTTTCCGCGATTTGTCTCACGGTTGATACACTGGTGGCCGGAAACCGGGAAAAAGACCTGTATACGGGCATGGTCATCCCGCCAAAATTTACCCTGAACAGCCTGTTCAGCTTTGCCACGCACCCCAACTGGAGTCTGAATTATCTTCTGAGAAAAAAATTCGAGCTTGCCAATGTGGCAGGAAAAATTTCAGAGGGTACGGGAAAACTGACCTCTGTAGTGGGCTATATGAACAGCCAGTTTGATCGCTCAATCACCTGGAAAGATGCCGAGGAAGCGATAAAACGCTGGGGCAGGCCATTTGCCATCAAGGGCGTGATGTCTGTTGAAGATGCGAAAAGGGCCGTAGATATCGGCGCCACCGCCGTCATGATTTCCAATCATGGCGGTCGGCAGCTGGATGGCTCGACGGCACCGTTCGACCAGCTGGGGCCGATTGTTGACGCCGTGGGAGATCAGATTGAGGTGATCGTTGATGGTGGTGTACGCAGAGGCACGCACGTGCTGAAGGCGCTCGCCATGGGAGCGACAGCCTGCATGATCGGGCGCGGATATCTCTATGCCGTAGCGGCAGGTGGCTATGCCGGCGTCGATCGGGCGCTCACGCGTCTGCGTGAGGAAATTGAGCGGGATATGATTCTCATGGGCTGCTCTTCACTGGCTGAGCTCGATCGGAGCAAGCTGCACCGCGCGTAATCCCCACCAGACCGAGCGACCCGCTGCTGCACCCGAGCGGTGCACAGAGGCTTGGCCTGTGCGGTTTGTGAGCACAAGTGCGGTGAGCAAACGGCTCCGGTTACCATGAACCGGGGGAGCGAGCAGTTGGCACATTCCCTGCTAGATTCAAGGCGATACAGGAAGCACCGCGGTCTTTATTTTCTCTCCCTTGAACCCTGGCGCAATCTAACCCTTCTGTATCTTTTTGGCACTTCCAACCTGCACCGCGCCCGCGGTGCAGGATTTTTACGACTCAAGTTGCTCTGAGTGATCACTCAGCGTAATCAGATCGACGCCTCGAAAAGGCTTATTCTCTTTCATGACCACATAGGAATTGATCGTGACCTGGTAGCGACTGTTTCCGACCAGTTGCTCGTTGATTTCAACGTAGCGTTTCATGTCCGCGCAGATGATCTTCATCAGGAAGTCAGACTCGCCGCTCACGGTGTAGCACTCGACTACTTCGGGAATGGACTCGATCAGGGTCTCAAACGCGTTGAATTCCTCCTGGGTGTGGTTCTTCACCGAAACCGTTGCCAGGCAAATGATGTGACGGGCGATACTGCCGAGATTGAGATGTGCCTGATACGAAGAGATGACACCAGCCTGTTCCAGCCTCCGCACTCTCTGGAGGCAGGAACTTGGCGACAGGTTAACCCGTTCCGCCAGATTCTGGTTAGTGATGCGCCCGTCTTTCTGCAAAGTCTGCAGAATGCGCAGATCGATTTTGTCTAACTTGGTGCTCTTCACTCTTATCCGTCCCAGGGTGGATGACAATGGCACGACGCCGGATGTATATGCCGAATATTATTCGGTTTAGCGTCGAAATGAAAACAGCTTATTTATCAGGACATAAAAACACCATATCTCTTTCGGCGGGGGGTCTGATACGCTATAGACCTCAGGAAATTCTACGGAGAGTCAAGCATGCAAGCTGCGACGCAGAGTGATTCCAGCACCGGTGCGACATTCAATGAGCGTGATGCGCTGTGGCCGAACTACAGCCCACCGCAGGATCTGGTCTTTACGCACGGCCTGGGCACTGAGCTTTACACTGAAAGTGGTGAAACCTATCTCGACTTTTTAAGTGGCATTGCAGTAACGGCCTTTGGTCATTCCCACCCACATTTGGTTGAGGCGCTCGGTGCTCAGTCCAAGAAGCTCTGGCATGTGTCAAATGTCTTTCGCATCCCCGAAGCCGAGAAATTGGCCAGGAGACTGGCGGAAGCCAGCTTTGCCGATCGTATATTTTTTGCCAACTCAGGGACTGAAGCCATTGAAGCCAGTATCAAGGCAGTGAGGGGATACCAGGCTGCTGTCGGAAAGCCCGAGCGGCACCGAATTATTGGCATGAGCGACAGTTTTCATGGTCGGACTATTGCCGCAGTTGCGGCCTCCGGTAATCCCTCCTATGTGCAGAACTTTGCGCCGACTGATCACGGATTTGACCACATAGCTTGGGGAGACATGGCGGCTCTCGATGCCGCCATTACTGACAATACCGCGGGAGTTATTGTCGAAACCGTGCAGGGTGAAGGTGGTATTCGACCTCTCACTGCTGAGATGCTCAGCCATCTCAGGCAGGTTTGCGATGCCCGGGATCTGCTACTGATATTGGATGAGGTGCAGTGCGGGGTTGGGCGCAGTGGAAAGCTGTTCGCCTATGAGAAGTTTGGTATCGAGCCTGACATCCTGGCTTCCGCCAAGGGTCTGGGCGGAGGTTTCCCGATAGGGGCCTGTCTGGTTTCGGAAAAAGTCGGACAGCATATGGTGGTAGGCACGCACGGCAGCACGTTTGGCGGGAACCCACTGGCGGCGGCTGTGGGCAATGCAGTGCTGGATCTGGTCTTTGAGCCGGGCCTTTTAGAGAATGTGCGGAAGCAGGCCGACACCCTGCGGGCCGGTCTGGAAGAGCTGGTGAGTGAGTGTCCGGCGGTCCTCTCGAAGGTGAGCGGCCTGGGGCTGATGATCGGAGCGAGGTGTGAAATTCCCAATGTTGAATTGATGACAGCGCTGCGTCAGAACAAACTGCTGGTTGGCAGGGCAGGCGACAATATGATTCGGCTCCTGCCGCCGCTGAATGTTTCTGACGCACATGTCACTCAAGCACTCGACATTCTCAGACAGGAAGTAAGGAGACTGCAGCAGGCCTGAAGTGCAGTCTTGCCGCTGAGGTCTGAGTATTCCGACGATGTTAATTCGTAGCGCTAAAGCTGAGGATCTGAACGAATTGCTGCAGCTCTCGGCTGTGCTGCCGCCCGGTATGACCTCCATGCCCTTTGAAAAAAGCACCTGGGTCAAAAAGCTGGAAACTGTGGAGGCGAGCCTGGCGGAGTCGCCGGACCCCAGCCAGGAGCGTGTCTATCTGTTGGTCATGGAGGATCAGAATTCCGGACGTATCGTGGGTACAGCAGGGGTTGTAGCCGGTGTGGGGCTGACCCGCCCCTTCTACAATTACAAACTGAGTAAAGATTTCAAGGTATCCGAGGCCCTGGACATTAAAGTCACCAGTAACCTGTTGAACCTCGTTAACGATTTTACCGGTGAGACTGAGCTGGTTTCACTTTTCCTGCTGCCTGAATTTCGCACTCGATATGCCGGCCAAATGCTCTCCCGCTGCCGGTTTCTGTTCATGAGTGATTTTCCGGAACGCTTCAGTTCGGTCGTGTTTGCAGAAATCAGGGGCTGGTTGGATGAATCAGAGAAATCGCCGTTCTGGGAGCACCTCGGCAGGAAGTTCTTCAACCTGCCATTTGCCAGGGCGGACTTTATCAGCGCGGTCAACGGATCACAGTTTATCTCCGATCTGATGCCAAGATTTCCGGTTTACCTTGAATTACTGCCTGAGCAGGCGGTATCCGTGCTCGGTAAACCTCATGATGAAGCCGCGCCGGCTAAACGGCTGCTGGAAAAGGAAGGGTTCAAATATAACGGGACGATCGATATTTTTGATGCGGGTCCGGTGATGGAATGTCGTCGGGAGGATATCGCCTCAATGCGCAACAGCCGCAGTATGGAGCTGCTGTCCCTGAGCCCGGGGGAGCTTGCCGAGGAGGAAGCCGATGCGTTGTGTGTGGTGAGCAACAGCAAGCTGGCGAACTATCGTCTGACTCTCGCTCCGGTCAAACTGCCCGAAGGCGGGGGGCTTGTTCTGCCCCCTTCCGCGGCGAATTTGATTGAAGTGGAACCGGGTGATCATGTCCGAATTCTTGAAATCAGGATGAGCAAAGATGACGCTTGAGCAGAAACACCTCTTGGATGGTCATTGGGTAGATGGCGGGACGCATGGGTTCGAATCGGTGAGCCCGATTACTGGCCGGGCGTTATGGCGGGGGCCCGCTGCCGGGCCGGAACAGATTTCCCTGGCAGTGACAGCGGCCCGTCGGGCATTTTCTGACTGGCGTCGTTTGAGCTTCTCTGAAAGAGAGTCCTATGTGCATCGTTTCATTGAGCAGATTGAAGCGCAGCGCGACAAACTGGCGGGCGTCATTCATGAAGAGACAGGCAAACCGCTCTGGGAGAGTAAAACGGAAATCGCTACGATGATCGCCAAGGCGGCGGTATCGAAAAAAGCCTATGAAGAGCGCACTGGCCAGCGTGATGCTGAAACGGGCGGCGTTCAACTTGCTCTGACTCACCGGCCTATTGGCGTATTTGCTGTCCTGGGTCCTTATAACTTTCCCGGACACCTGCCAAATGGTCATATCATCCCCGCCTTGCTCGCAGGTAACACTGTAGTGTTTAAGCCATCGGAATTGACGCCGCTGTTCGGTGAGCGAATGGTTCAGTGCTGGGTTGACGCGGGGCTGCCGGCGGGCGTTGTTAATCTGGTTCAGGGTGAGGCGGGCACCGGGCAACTGCTGGCCGGCGCCGATGACATAGACGGGCTGCTGTTTACTGGCAGTTCGCGCACGGGGCACGCGATCCACAAAACTTTTGGTGGCCACCCTGAGAAGATGCTGGCACTGGAAATGGGCGGTAATAACCCGCTCATTGTTGATCAGATCGCCGACATAAGAGCGGCGGTCTACGCCATTATTCAGTCGGCCTATATTTCCGCAGGGCAGCGCTGTACCTGCGCACGTCGTCTGATTGTTCTGCGATCGCCTGAAAATGAAGCACTGGTGTCTGCGCTGGTTTCAGCGATTGAGAAAATTCAGGTTGGCTATGATGACAATTGCTTTATGGGGCCAGTTGTCTCTAATCAGGCGGCTGGGCATGTGATGTCTTTCGCTGCGGAGCTCGAGCAAGCCGGTGCAAAAGTGCTTAAACCAGTTGAGCGCCCTGATGTAGCCAAGGCTCTGCTGAAGCCGGGTCTGATTGACATCACAGCAATACAAACACGCAACGATGAGGAATGTTTTGGTCCCCTGCTGCAACTTGAGTGGGTCGATACGCTTGAAGACGCAATAGACAGCGCTAACAATACGCGCTACGGCCTTTCCGCCGGTCTTCTGAGTGACAACAGTGAAGCCTGGACCGTTTTTATGGCCAACATTCGTGCCGGGATCGTCAATCTCAACCGGCCACTGACCGGCGCCAGCGGGGCGGCTCCGTTTGGCGGTGTGGGCGCCAGTGGTAACTACCGACCCGGAGCCTATTACGCGGCAGATTATTGTGCGTACCCGATGGCCAGTATGTGTAGTGAGCTTGTCGCTCTGCCAGATACGCTTTCGCCGGGTATTGAACTGTAACCATGCCGCCCAGTAGCACTCAAGCGGAAGCGTTCGAGGTAAATTTCGACGGTATTGTGGGTCCGACCCACAACTATGCGGGCTTGTCATTCGGCAACGTCGCTTCGACCGAGCATGGAGGGCGGGTCTCCTCACCCAGGCAGGCAGCCCTGCAGGGCCTTGAGAAAGCCTGGGCGCTTCATGAGATGGGTCTGAAGCAGGGGGTTATCCCGCCTCAGGAACGTCCACATATCCCTACGCTCAGAACGCTGGGGTTCTGCGGGACGGATTCTGAGATCCTACGCCAGTGTGCGCAGCGGGCACCGCAGCTACTGGCAGCCGTAAGTTCCGCGTCCAGCATGTGGGTGGCAAACGCTTGCACAGTTTCTCCCTATGCCGATACAGCAGACGGTAAAACCCACCTCACACCGGCGAATTTACTCTCCATGTTTCATCGCTCGATTGAGCCACCAACCACTGGTCGGGTGCTCGAAGCGATTTTCAGCGCAGACAGTTTTGTGCATCACCAGCCTTTACCCGCTGCGCCGAGTTTCTCGGATGAGGGAGCGGCTAACCATACCCGGCTGTGTGCAGATTACTCCCAAGCGGGCGTGGAGCTTTTTGTGTATGGGGATGATCTGTCAAATAAGGCCGCCGGACCGAAAAAATATCCTGCACGCCAGACACTTCCGGCCAGCCAGGCGATCGCCCGCAGTCATGGACTCAACCCTGACAAGGTTGTGTTTGCCCGGCAAAACCCG
>Ga0255776_10000165_pt1 | contig 71072 bp, 58 predicted proteins | sample 071ome_19_FD_179974 | JGI IMG/M metagenome (GOLD analysis project Ga0255776, IMG submission 179974) | Coastal salt marsh microbial communities from the Groves Creek Marsh, Skidaway Island, Georgia - 071413AT metaG (version 2) | ecosystem: Environmental > Aquatic > Marine > Intertidal zone >...
TCGGTCAGGTTAACGGCCTGGCGTGGACATCAGTCGGCGGGGAGCTTCTTACCATTGAGTCCAGCGCTGTTGAAGGTAAAGGAAAGACGATCAAAACCGGTTCGCTCGGGGACGTCATGCAAGAGTCTATTCAGGCGGCGTTTACCGTGGTGAGAAGCCGAGCAAAAGCGCTGGGACTTGATGCCAATTTTCATGAAAAATTCGATCTTCATATACATGTTCCGGAAGGGGCGACCCCAAAGGACGGGCCCAGTGCGGGAATCGGCATGTGTACCGCCCTTGTATCAGTACTGACCGACATCCCGGTTAAGTCAGATGTCGCGATGACGGGCGAAATCACCCTCCGAGGGCAGGTTCTGAAAATAGGGGGGCTTAAAGAAAAATTGCTCGCCGCACATCGGGGCAACATAAAGACTGTTCTGATTCCGGCAGATAATGAGCGCGACCTTGCGGATATCCCGGACAATATTAAATCTGACCTGCAGATTGTGCCCGTTCGCTGGATCGATGAAGTTCTCGAGCACGCGCTGCAGTATCAGCCGACCCCCGCAACTGTTGATGCCGAATCCATACCTGAGACCGAGTCGTCAGGCGAAGAGACAGACCAGGGTGGTGAAGAAAAGCCCATCAATACCCATTAATACTGGGTGTTTTTGTTGACACCGCTTTTCACCGCTTGGTTTAATTGACGGCGAGTAAAGCTAATGGGCGTGTAGCTGTAGCCTGGCCCAAGCACGGTTGCTGCCAAACTCGCTAAAGCGAGTGGATTGTCAGGCGAAACGTAACAACTCTGTCGGTGTGAAAGAAAGGTTGGGCATCACGCCGCGATAAGAGAAGTCAGATTTTGCTCAAGAAGAACTTCAACTCAGAAAAGGGGATAACGTGAATAAATCAGAACTGATAGATGCGGTCGCCGCTAGTGCAGATCTGCCTAAGGCAGCAGCCGGGCGGGCGATTGATGCCATGCTTGATACCATTACAGACTCTTTGAAAAAAGATGACCCTGTTGTTCTCGTAGGCTTTGGTACGTTTGCAACGAAAGATCGGGCCGCGCGGACTGGTCGAAATCCTCAAACGGGTGCCCCAATTGAAATCAAAGCTGCCAAGGTTCCCAGTTTCAAGGCGGGCAAAGCGCTGAAAGACTCTGTGAATTCCTAGCACGAAGGGTAACAGTCTGCGGTCTGCCGCCAGCGAAAGCTGAGGCCGCAAAGGGCACTTTAGAGGCGCATCTTCGATGCGCCTTTTTAGTTGGTTCGGGAGACCCGGAAACTTGGTGTTGCGCTAGTGCTGAAAGAAGCGCCGGTGTGAAATGCGACCGGTGTGATTAACATCGCTGTTGCAACGAATTTGGCAGCTCAGACTGAGTGCGCGGTAATGGGCCAGGCCCCCCCTGGCAATTTTGTAGAACGTAGAGCGGGTTGACGGTAATTATGCTTCAAGATATTCGTGAAAATTCCCAGGGCGTGATCGCTAAAGTGATCATCGGGTTTATTGTTGCCATTTTCGCGCTGACAGGCGTTGAATGGCTGATCGGGGGATTTGTAGCTTCTCCTCCCGTTGCTGAAGTGAATGGCGAAGAAATTACCGAAGCGCAGCTGCAGGTTAATACGCAGAATCTGCTGGCATCTCTCGGCGGGGCAGAGTTTGATCAGCAGTTGCTGGAGCAAATCGCCCTCAATCAGCTGATTGAAGAGACGGTCATGAAACAGTCTGTTGAGCGGTCGGACATGATTGTTTCCTCGAATCGGGTGGATCGGGCCATTCTTGAGAACCCCAGCTTCCAGATCAATGGGGTTTTCGACAGTGATCTGGCCGTTCGAACAATGGCAAGCCAGGGATACAGCATCGCGCTCTATCGAGATGCCCTGAGCCGGAGCATTTTGCTCGGACAATTGGCGAACGCCTACTCTGCTTCAAATTTTGTGACTGATGCCGAGCTTGAATCTATCGCTGCGCTAATGCAGCAGACACGTGACTTCAGGTATGTGTCTGTCACGCTGGGTACCCGTACGCTGGGAACACCCATATCACAGGAAGAAATCCAAAATTACTATGCATCAAATCCGGCTGAATTTACTCAAGAGGAATCAGTCGACCTCAGCTATGTCGTACTTGACAGAAATGTGATTTCGGAAGAAATCGCGGTCCCTGAGTCCGAGGTCCTCGCTCAGTACGAGGCCCAGCGGGCCGATTTTGAAGGGTCTTCTGAAAAACGTGCCTCTCATATTCTTTTTGAGCTGAGCAGTGATTTATCCGAAGAGGCAGCGGTGCAGCTTGCTTCTGAGACACGGCAACGCTTGCTGGATGGTGAGGATTTTGCGGCTCTCGCACTTGAATTGTCGTCCGATACGGTATCGGCAGAAGAGGGCGGAGACATCGGTTACACCGACGGGACAGCGTTCCCGGAACCTTTGGAGGATGCGCTCGAAGCTCTGTCGCTGGATGAGATTTCTGAGCCGGTCGTTTCCGAATTTGGCGTGCATTTGCTCAAGCTCACTGAAGATGCTGAAAATGTCTATCAACCTTTCGATGAGGTAAGAGACAGGATTGAGCGGGAGCTTAAGAGTGCAGAAGTGGATCTGCTGTTTGCTGAGCGGATTGAAGACCTGTCTAATTTGGCGTTCGAGACAGGAGATCTACTGACTATCTCTGAGCAGTTGGGGCTAGTGATTCAAAGCGCCAGTTCGGTGACTCGGGCAGGAGGTTCTGGCCTGTTTGCCAATACCGCAGTGCTGGATGCTGCCTTTTCTGATGAAGTGATTCTCGATGGCAACAACAGCGATGTCATCGAGATCGGTGATAACCAGGCCATGGTGCTGCGACTGGCGCAGTTCAACGATTCGTCACTTTTGCCATTGGAAGAAGTCGCAGCAGAGATTTCGGTTATTCTGCGAACAGAAAAAGAGCGAGACGCAGTTTCTGAATTGGGGGAGCGGTTGCTCACTTCGAGGGAAAATGGCGAAGATATAGACAACCTTTTGCAGGAAAATGAGCTGGAATGGATAGATGCTGAGGGGGTTGATCGAAACGCTTTTACCGTCAACCGTGAAATACTCGAGCATGTATTCTCCCTGCCGGCACCTGAGGATTCTGCCAGCATTTCAAACATCAGTCTGTCCAATGGTACTTACGTGCTGGTCGAGTTGAATAAGGTTAATGTCGGGGAATTGAGTGCAATCCCAGAGTCTGATCGAGAGCGTTTGGTCGGTTCTTTGGAATCTGACCTCGGGGTCAGTGACTATCAGTCCTTTTTGAACAGCCTGAGGGAAAATTCAGATATCACCGCACCCTTGCTCGAAGAGACATTCTAGGTCTGTCCCGCCCCTATGAGAGGAAGGTTGAGACAGGCAGAGACACGGTGTCCTCATGCGTTAGTCTGAACTCAAATCACCCATGGCGGTGGTGTTAAAACCGCCATCAACGTACAAGATTTCGCCCGATATACCCGACGCCAGATCCGAACTCAGGAAGGCGGCTGCATTTCCGACTTCATCAATGGTCACGTTTCGACGCAACGGCGTTTGTCTTGCATTATAGTCGAGCATCTTCCGGAAACTTTTAATGCCCGAGGCTGCGAGAGTCCTTATGGGACCAGCTGAAATGGCATTGACACGGGTGCCCTCAGGGCCAAGGCTTGCTGCCATGTACCTCACATTCGCCTCCAGGCTGGCTTTCGCCAGGCCCATAACATTATAGTTTGGCAGGCTACGCATGGCTCCGAGGTAGCTCAGGGTGAGCAGGGATCCCTGACGACCGGACATGAGCTCTTTGCCGGCCTTTGCGAGGGCAACAAAACTGTAGGAACTGATTTCATGTGCCAGCAAGAACCCGGACCGTGTCGTAATGTCGACGTAATTTCCGTCGAGTTCACTGCCCGGCGCAAAGGCGAGGCAGTGGACGATGCCATCAAGGCCATCCCAGGCATCAGAAATTCCAGACATCAGATCTTCAATCTGGCTGTCTTCGGTGACATCGCAAGGATAAACAAGATCAGAGCCCCATTGCTCCGCAAATCCAATGACGCGATCCTTCAGCTTTTCGTTTTGATAGGTAAACGCCAGTTCAGCCCCTTCCCGGCGCATGGCGGCCGCGATTCCCGAGGCGATAGAAAGCTTGCTGGCTACCCCTAGAATGAGAATTTTTTTGTTTGTTAGAAAGCCCATGTGTTGGTCCCTTTCAGATGTGTGATTTTCGCGTTTTTGTGCCTGCTTGCGTCTTCGGAATACGACAGGGTGGTTTGCCTGCTTAATTGGCCTGTGGTCTAGGCATTGGCTCTATCTAAAGCGGACTCCCAGTGTCTTGTGCCAAGGGTGCAAAACGCAATAACGAGTCCTGCGGCGATAGAAAACATCGAGATCTGCAGGTACAGATTTGGCATTTGCTGAATATTTTCTGGGTCAAAATTCCCTGCGACCAGCCCAGCTACAACGCTGCCGATTGAGTAGGTCAGTGTGAAGACCCCCATCATCTGGCCGGCATAACGTTTCGGGGACAATTTGCTCACTGCGCTGAGCGCGACAGGGCTCAGGCAGAGTTCCCCAACGGTGTGCAGGAAATAGGTTGCGATAAGCCAGTAGGGCGCAGCCTGCAATCCTGAAGCAGCGACCTGGGCGGCGAAGAACATAACGATAAAGCCGCTTGCCATAATAATCAGTCCAACTGCGCACTTGAGCCCATAGGACGGGTTGATCATTCGTTTGGTGAGGTTGATCCACAGTGCCGCAAAAAAAGGTGACAGCAGTACAATAAAAAAGGAATTGGCGGATTGAAACCAGGCGGGTGGTATTTCGAAGCTGCTGATGAAGCGATCAGTATAATCCCGTCCGAATAAGTTCAGAGAAGACCCGGCCTGTTCGAAGCCTGCCCAGAAAAAGGTCGAAGCAACGCAAACCAGAAACAAAGCGCCAAGCGACTTTTTTTCAGCGTCTGTCAAATCAGTGAACAGATAAATTGCCGCATAATACCCGAGAAAAACCACTGTGATGAGCAATGCAACATACTGCGCCAGTGAAACGGGGTCGATGGCGACACTGCCGCTCATAATGAGATAAGTCAGGCCTGCGGTCAGCGCCAGGGCAGTCAAAAGCGCGAGCTGGGTTCTCCTCATGCCGGGTGGGCTGAGTTTTACGGTAGGGTTTGCGCCGTGACCGTGTAACTTTCCCACTGAGAGTCGGAATTGTATGAGGCCTGCCCCCATGCCGATGGCTGCTGCCCCGAACGCCCAGTGATAGCCGACGTTAACCTGCAGCCAGCCGCACACCAGATAGCCAATGATGGATCCGATGTTGATGCCCATGTAGTACAGCGTATATCCGGAATCTCTTCGCTCATCGCCGGTCGGATACAGCTGACCTACCAGCGCGCCGATATTTGGTTTGAGAAGACCGGTGCCGGCTACGACGAATATCAATCCGATAAAAAACGTGCTGTCATGCGGGATCGCCAGCAACAGGTGCCCACACATGATAATGATGCCGCCATACCAGATGGCATTCTGACTACCGATCATGCGGTCAGCTATCCATCCGCCGGGCAATCCCATGAAGTAGACAGCGCCTGTATAAAGTCCGTATATCGCGGTCGCGGACGCAACTGTAATTCCTAACCCGCCGTCCTGAATACTCAGAGTCATGTAGAGCACCAGCAGCGCTCTCATTCCGTAGTAACTCATGCGCTCCCACATTTCGGTATAGAAGAGTGTAGAGAGGCCGGTAGGGTGGCCAAAGAAAGCTGTGTCATCGCCAGTAGAAGATAGGGGAGCGGTCATAGCTGCGTAACAGTCCTTATCGCGGTGAGAGGATGAGTTTTTGTCCCGGATAGATTAGATCATTATTCGTCAGCCCATTCCAACGCAGCAAGTCTGCTGTATCCAGTTCGAAACGTTGCGCGATCTGGCTCAGAGAATCTCCAGGACGGACCCAATAGAGATCGGAGCGTGGTATAGTTAACGGTCTATCAGCCGTCGCGTTTCGAGCGAATTCCAAGTCCAGCACCTGGCCGGGCTGCAGCAATGAATCCAGTTCCAGGTGATTGTTTGCAGCAATGTCAGCAGATCGCAGGTCGAACCGCCGGGCAATGCTCCACAAGTTGTCTCCGCGACGGACCGTATAGAAATCCGGAATGTCCGGTTGTTGTCTGCGCTCATTTAAAGGACGTCGATTTCTGAGTTCAGCCAAAGTGGGCAATCTGCTTCCCCGAGGTATCAGCAAGGACTCGCCAGCGATTATCCTAGACCCCTGGAGATTGTTAATGACCCTAAGTGTTTCGGCGGACGTGCCAAGTTGTTGCGCAATTTCGCTCAGGGTGTCGCCCGGCTGGATCGCGTAATGCTCCCAGGTGACGAAGCGACTGGGTTCAAGCTGAGCAAGGCCCCTCTCAAGCAGTGCCCGTCTGTCCCTTGGGACCGCGATCTGCTGCGGAAATTGCGGATGCGTGGCCCATCTCAGATAACCTGGATTGAGTGTTTGAACGCACTCTAATTCAAGGTCAGTAAGAGATGCGATCTGCTCCAATTCAATCTGGCGGCCTATATCGACATAGGATAGTGGCTCGCTGTCAGACAATACTGCGAGTTCTATGGAGAAAGCCTCCGGCTTGGCTATCACACTGGCCAGTGCAAGCAGGCGCGGTACATGCGCGCTTGTTTCTGCATTGAGGGGCAGTTTCCAAAAGTCGGCTTCTTCGATCTGGACACCCTCGCGTCGCAGTGTGCGTCTGATGTTTCTGCTGCCAGTGTTGTAGGCAGCGAGCGCAATAAGCCAGTCCTGATCGAACTCGTTGTGGAGGAATTGTAAGTAGTCCAGCGCTGCCGTAGTCGAGGCTCCGGGGTCTCGCCTGCCGTCATACCACCAATCTTGTTGCAGGCCATAAGCGCGGGCGGTGCCGGGCATAAATTGCCACAGTCCCACCGCGCCTTCGCGAGACCGGGCGTCAGGAGAAAATGCACTCTCGACGAACGGTAAAAGGGCTATTTCCATGGGAAGGCCGCGACTTTCTACTTCGCTGACGATGCCATGGAGAAATGGAGCGGCGCGCTCAGCGATCACATTAAAATATTCCTGATTGCCAGCGTAACGCGTTGCTTGCTCTAGTACACGAGGGTGGGAATATGCCGGCTGGAGTGAAAGAGAGGCTCTGATTCGCTCCCAAAGGCTGAAATAGGTGATTGCATGTTCCGAAGTGAGCTCGTCGCGGGGAGCAGCTTGAAATTCCGGCACTGTTTCTTTCGATTTAACCGGCAAACGCTGGGTTGCTTGATGAGCGCTGTCGTCTTGAGTCTGGTTGACCTGGCACGACGCAAGAATCATGCAAAGACTCCAGCTCGCGAGGGTTCGCAACCGAGCTGTCTTTAGCATGCTATTCACGAGACTGAGGCAGGGCGCATATCAGAAATTGTCTTTCCAGCTGCGAAGTGCACCGAATACCTCGGCCGGCGTTTCGAGAGACGTGACTGATCTTTGCCGCAGTACTTGGATAATGTCAGCATTTTCGCAGCGTAAGAATGGATTTGTCTCCCGCTCTAACTGAATGGTAGAGGGTAAAGTAGGTTGTCCGAGTTCCCGTTTTTTCTGCTCTACTGCCAGACGCGCCCGGAGCTTCTCATTGTCCGGGTCAGCTGCTGTAGCGAAGGCCAGATTCGCCAGCGTATATTCGTGAGTGCAGTACACCTCGGTGGCTCCATCCAGGCTCGACAGCTTATTCAGCGACTCGCTCATCATCTGAGGATGTCCTTCAAAGAGACGGCCACAACCTCCGGCGAAAAGCGTGTCACCGCAGAACACCAGGGGCCTGCCGCAGTTCACTGCTGCGAAAGCGATATGATCCAGAGTGTGTCCTGGCACCTCAATTACCGTCAATTCCACGCCGAAAAGTTCGAACGTGTCTGCATCGGCGACGGGTTTAGTGATCCCCTGAATCTGGCTGGAACGGGGCCCGATCACTCTGGGCTGGCTATAGCGCTGCAGTTCCGGCAGGCCTCCGGTGTGGTCTTTGTGATGATGTGTAATCAGGATATGACTGAGCGTAAGTCCATGTTGCTCGGCATATTGGATGACAGGCGCCGGATCACCGGGATCAACAACAGCCAGTTCGCTGTTCTGCTGATTGGTGATGGCCCAGATGTAGTTGTCCAGAAAGGCCGGTATGGGATGAATCGAGTTGAACATGAGGCTGGCGATTCCTGAATTGATGAGCCCACAATTCTAACTAAATACTGTTCAATATCATAGATTTACGATCACTTGATTCTACTGGTGCTTAGTGCTTCTCCGAGATAGAATCCCTCGGGCTAACGGGCGGTTTCCTTTATGAAAATTTTCTCCAAGCATGAGACGCGGCGTCGTCTCATACACGGTTATCATGATACGGATGATCTCACCGATCGAATCGGAGACTGGTTTCGCTCGCCACTCGGGCAATCTGTATGGGCCGCTGAGAAAGCCATTACTGATCAGCTGATCAGCAGGCTGTTTGGCTATCACATACTCCAGATTGGCTGTCATGAGGAATTTTCTCTCATCGCCGACAGTCCGGTAGGGCACAAAGTCATGTTCAGACCTGCCTGGCGTGCAGGGAGTGCGCATCCGGTTGCGCTCAGCGAAGAGTTGCCCGTGACCAGTGACAGTGTTGATGTGGTGGTGCTGCATCATGCGCTGGATTTCACCGAGCAGACGCATCGCTTGCTGAGAGAAGCAACCCGGGTGTTAAGGCCGGGTGGCCATATGCTGATTATAGGGTTTAACCCGGGCAGTCTCTGGGGTTTGGCCAAGCTGCTCCGAAGTCGTAATCAGATTCCCTGGTGCGGCAAGTTTATCTCGAGAGGCCGCCTGACTGACTGGCTTCAACTGCTGAATCTGCAGCTGAAGTCTACTGAGCTTGGTTTGTATTCTCCTCCGACAAAGTTTACCAAAATCCTCACCCACGCCAATCGGATTGAACGATTCGGAGCTGGAACGCAGTTGCCATTCGGCGGTATTTACGTGATTCAGTGCGTGAAGCAGATTGTGCCGATCACGCCGATTGTGCCGCGCTGGCGACCCTTGCGCTCAGGCTCATTGGGAGTGCCTGCCGCTGAGAATATCCGCGTGACTATTCACTGAGGGGAGGGTGGCGGTGACTGAGGCAGTTGAGATGTTTACCGATGGCGCCTGCCGGGGTAATCCTGGCAAAGGCGGTTGGGGGGTGCTTCTCCGTTTTGGCGAGGCCGAGAAAGAACTCTATGGCGGCGAGGCCTTCACGACTAATAACCAGATGGAATTGATGGCGGTAATCATGGGACTCGAAGCATTAAAGAAACCCTGTCGTGTGGTCATCACCACAGATTCCAAGTATGTCCTGTCAGGCATCACCGAATGGATGCCGAACTGGAAAAAGCGGAACTGGAAAACTGCCAGTAAAAAACCGGTGCTCAATGCTGAACTCTGGCGGCGGCTCGACGCCCTGGCGTCTCAGCATGAAATCAGTTGGCAATGGGTCAAGGGCCACAGTGGGCATCCGGAAAACGAAATAGCGGATCAGCTGGCTAATCGAGGGATCGATGAGCTGATTGCACCGGAGTCTGGTGGATGACGGCGCGATTGCCGCTGGCCGGATTGCTAGGCAAGGAAAAAGGAGCAATGTTCTAAACATGCGACAAATCGTATTGGACACAGAAACCACTGGTCTCGATCCGAAACAGGGGCACCGGATTATCGAAATCGGTTGCGTAGAGATAGACAACCGACGGCTGACCGGCAGAAATTTTCATTGCTACCTGAATCCCGATCGCGATATTGATGAGGCCGCTATAGAAGTACACGGGCTGACCCGGCAGTTTTTATCCGATAAGCCGCGTTTTAAAGAAATTGAGGAGGAATTTCTTGAATTTGTGACAGGGACTGAGTTGATTATTCATAACGCCCCTTTTGATATCGGATTTTTGGACAGTGAACTGACTCTCTCGTCCTCGAATCAGTCTATGAACAGCGTCTGTACTGTGCTTGACACCCTTGTCCTCGCCAGGGAAAAGCATCCGGGCCAGCGCAACAACCTCGATGCGCTGTGCAAGCGCTATGGCGTCGATAACACGCAGCGGGACTTGCATGGTGCGCTGCTGGATGCAGAGATACTGGCCGATGTGTATCTGGTAATGACCAGTGGGCAATCCAGTTTAGCCCTACGGGAAGAGTCGTCCGAAGCGGCAGTCAACTTCAGTAAATCCCGCAAGCTTGATCCGGCAAGGACGCCACCCCGTGTTATCAGGGCGACTGCGGAAGAGCTTCGAGCGCATGAAGCGCGATTGGATGAGATTGATACAAAATGTGACGAACGAAGTCTCTGGCGGCGCGTTGGCGGCTCACAAAATTAGTCGGTGTGTGCGCAATTTGAGCGCCTGATCCTGTGAGTCTGAATTCAGCGTTCGCCGCCCCAGCGGCGGAGGATCAAACCCTTTGGAGCCCGCGAAACTGCTTGAACTCACCTTCGGAGCCTTATAGTATTCCTTGGCGTTACCGGGCACGGAACTCGAATAACAAGGCCAGAAGACCAACACCTCACAGTTGGCATAGGCTCAACAATCCGACGGTGACGGCCGCAAAAAAGCCGACCTTGATAAGAGATAAGCTGCTGACCCAGGAAGGCCTTTGGGCGTCGGCAAATAAGAATTAAGCACTCGATGAGGAAATAGAACTATGGAAACCCTTGAATGGAACAGTGATATGATGATCTCGGCTGTTGTTCTAGCCGTCACTTTCATTGCAATTTTCACCGAAGAAATTCACAAGATACATCGGGTGAAGTGTGCCATGGCGGGCGCGGCTGCCATGATCGTGGTTGGCCAATTCATGGGGTTCTACAACCCTGACGAAGCGGTAGAGGCAATCGATTGGAATGTTGTCTTTCTGCTCGGCGGCATGATGACCATTGTGGCTATCATGATCCCTACCGGCGGCTTCCAGCAGCTTGCGTACTGGGCTGCAGATTTCAGTAAGGGCCGACTGTTCCTTCTGCTTGCTCTGATTGGCTCCCTAGTTACCGGGCTTTCGCTGCTTCTGGATAATGTCACGACGGTGGTAATCTTTGGCCCGCTGATCATTCTCATATGTCAGTCTCTGCGCGTTACCCCGATACCTTTTCTGCTGGCTGCAGCGCTGCTATCTGATACCGGCGGCGTAGCCACGCTGGTAGGTGATCCGCCTAACCTGATGATTGGTTCCGCCTTCGGCATCGACTTCAATACTTTCCTGATTCATATGGGAGGCATGGTACTGGTTGCATGGCTGGTGGTGCTGGCAATGTTGCGGGTGCTGTTCAAAGAAGAGCTGGCTGTCAAGCCGCATGAATTGGAGCTGACTGACCGGGTGCCACTGTCTGATCCGAAGACCTGGTACGGTGCAATCGGTGTTCTTGGCATTATGGTGATCGGATTCATCATGCACAATGCCCTGCACTGGGAGCCCTGGTTTGTGACGGCTCTTGGGCTTACCGCGCTGGCGTTTATCGGGAAAGACCTGGATATGGAAGAGGCCTTTGCTCATACGGAACTGGCGCTTCTGATGTTTTTTATCTCTCTGTTCATCATCGTCGGTGGCGTTGAGCACAGCCAGTTTCTTGAATTTCTCGGACAATTCATCATCCCATTCGTTGAGTCTGATCTGCTCACCGCGACCCTGCTCCTCATGTGGGTAGCCGCAATTCTGTCTGCGGCAATCGACAACATTCCGTTTACTGCTGCGATGATCCCGATCATTGCCGGCATGGAAGCGCAAGGGATAAACGTCACGCCTCTGTTCTGGGGTTTGGCCGCTGGTGTGGGCATGGGCGGCAACGGGACTCACATCGGCTCAACCGCTAATGTGTTTATTGTGACTATTTCGGAAAAAATGGCGAAAGATGCCGGGGATCCCTCGCTGGCGATCACGCCCGGTTTGTGGATGAGGAAAGGACTGCCGGTGATGCTGGTTACGCTGATCACGTGCACCATAATCATGTACGTCTTCTGGGGCTTTTTCTCAGCGCCCATTGAGACCGCTACAGTCGTAGGGGAGGCCATGGGCGGGCACTAGTCTGACTTCCGGCTATAGCTCTAACAAGGCGGGGCGTCCGGCTTAATCAGCCTGACGCCCCGTTTCTTTTCAACTTTCCAGCTGGCTCCGATGCCCTTGCGCATCAGATCAGTCAACCTTCATAATTCCAGCGATGAGCGGATATTTTTTCAGTAAAGACTCTCTGTCCAAAGAAGATCGGGTTCTTCTGTTCGTGGGAAATCGGATCCTGGTACGCAACGGCGAATTTCTGTGGCGGCGGGATCAGATTGCTGAAGAATTTATCGCGCAGGATACCATGATCAAAGTTTCTCACGGGCGGGAAGATTTTCTTGTCACCAGAGCACCTGCAGGCGCTGAATCCTTCCTCGATGCGGAGTTGAGTTCATTGCGCAGCCTTTTATTCGGAGGTGACGAACGGGCGATGCTCGTGGCGGGTAAAGCCAACCAACTGCTCGACTGGCATGCTTCCCATCAGTTCTGTGGCTTCTGCGGCGAGAAAACCATACCGGACCGCTCCGGCCAGGCCTTATTCTGTGACGCTTGCCAACACGCTTTTTTTCCTCGGATCAACCCCTGTGCCATCATGCTGGTGGTAGACGGGCCGCGAATTCTGCTTGCGAGAAATGCAAGGTACCGTACCGGATTTTACAGTTGCCTTGCGGGCTTCATCGAAGTGGGGGAGTCTGCTGAAGATACAGTCCGGCGTGAAGTCAAAGAAGAAGTGGATTTAAATGTGGGAGCGATTCGCTATTACAAAAGCCAGTCCTGGCCATTCCCATCACAACTGATGCTCGGTTTCTACGCTGATTATGCTTCAGGAGAAATTCACCCGGAGCCGGGGGAGATCGAAGAAGCTCACTGGTATGATATTCATGACTTACCTGCGGTTCCGTCAGCTAACGTCAGCGTCGCCGGTGAGTTGATCGAGCACTATGTAAAAACCCTGAGTTCTTCCGGTGACTGATAGCGGCAGTCATCCCCACTGAAAGGTGCAGCTAGCACGGTTTATTAACAATCAAAGGAGCCCTGCGTGGAGTTTTTGAGTGAATACGGCATGTTCGTCGCCAAGGTGGTGACTACAGTTATCGCGATCGTGGTCGTGATCAGCGTAGTCTCGGCGAGCGGGGGGCGAGGCAGGAGAGGCGGTAAAAAAGGGACTGTTCGTGTAAGCAAGCTCAATGAGCATTTTGAGGAGCTGAGGGATTCGCTCAGAGAAGTGGTGCTAGACAAGGAAAGCCTGAAGAGCCTGCGGAAAGAAGAAAAAAAGCAGGCCAAATCCGATAAAAAAGAGGCAAAAGCTGTTCGCAAGAAATCGGCCGATGAAGACTCGGACAACAGCTCAACAGCGGGCAGCAGCAGACGGGTGTATGTTATCAATTTCAAGGGAAATATTGCTGCTGACGCTGTTGTTTGTTTGCGTGAGGAAATAAGCGCAATTCTCTCTCTTGCCACTCCCGATGATGAGGTTCTGGTCAGATTGGAAAGCCCCGGAGGAATGGTTCACGCTTATGGCCTGGCTTCCTCGCAGTTGGTCAGGCTGAAAAATGCTCAGATTCCTTTGACGATTTGCGTTGACAAAGTCGCGGCCAGCGGTGGTTATATGATGGCGTGCCTGGCTGACAAATTAGTGGCAGCTCCGTTCGCGATTATCGGGTCAATCGGTGTGCTTGTTCAGCTGCCGAACTTTCATCGTGTGTTAAAGAAGCATGAAGTGGATTACGAAATCATTAGCGCCGGAGAGTATAAGCGCACACTCACGACATTCGGTGAGATTACCGAGAAAGGCAGGGATAAGGTTCGTGAAGATGTCGAAACCATCCACGGCATTTTCAAACACTGGGTCAAGGAGCATCGGCCAAGTGTTGATATTGATAAGATTTCGACCGGGGAAACCTGGTTAGGCAGTCAGGCGAAAGAGCGCTATATGGTTGATGATATCCGTACCAGTGACGAATGTATTCTGTCTGCTTGTGAGAGCGCAGACGTCTTTGAGGTCGAGTATGAGCTTCCCAAATCAATACAGGAAAAGCTGGGTGCTGCGTTCGAGAGCGCGATTGAAAAGGGGTTTTCTCAATTAGTCAATCAGCCGAATAACGATAAATTTCAGTAAATCCTATAAGCAGGCGTTTTTTCAGTAATATAAGGAGGCGGCAAGTGTCCCAGTATAGAGCGTACGAGGTTGTTGAAATCGCAGACAAGCAGTATCAGGGGTCTGTGGTTGAAAAAAATGAAGCTGACTTGCCTGATGGCGAGCTCCTTGTAGAGGTTCTGTATTCTTCCCTGAACTATAAAGATGCGCTGTCGGCCAGTGGTAACAAAGGGGTTACCCGTCACTATCCTCACGTCCCCGGAATAGATGCAGTGGGCACCGTACTCTCTTCTGATGATGATCAGTTTTCCGAGGGTCAGGCGGTGCTGATTACAGGTTACGATCTGGGGATGAATACGTCCGGCGGGTTTGGTCAGCGCATCAGAGTGCCGGCCTCATGGGCTATCCCACTGCCGTCCGGCATGGATCCCGCTACCAGCATGCGTCTCGGTACAGCGGGGCTCACCGCTGGTTTATGTGTAGACGCCCTGCTCAAGAACGGTCTCGAAGTTGATCATGGAGAGGTGTTGGTTACTGGATCTACCGGTGGCGTTGGTATCATAGCAATCGGTATTCTCGCCAAATTGGGCTTTCAGGTCGTGGCCAGTACAGGTAAGCCAGAAGCGGAACAGCTGTTAAAAACCATGGGTGCAAGCGAAATCATTGACCGGAATGAGCTCAGCAACTCCTCCTCGAGGCCTTTACTGGCTGAGAGGTGGGCAGCGGCCGTAGACGTGGTTGGTGGCGATACGCTGTTTAACGTCATCAAAGGCTTGAAGTACGGTGGTAGTGTAGCAGCCTGTGGTCTGGTGCAGTCGCCCGTGTTTCAGGCCTCCGTCTTGCCCTTTATTCTCCGGGGCGTCAATTTGTTAGGGGTTGATTCTGTTGAGTTGCCGCTGATACAAAAAGAACGGATCTGGAGCACGCTTGCCGGCGACTGGAAAGTGGAGGCTTTGGAGCAGGGTTGTACGGAAATTGGGCTGGATCAGTTGGAAGCCAGCTTGGCTACGATACTGTCTGGCGGCGCTGTCGGACGCTATCTCCTCAACTTGCAGCGTTAATCAGCGCAGCACTGTTGTTCAGGCTCTCTAGTGGTCCCAGCAAGGGCCGGGTGAGGCATTCGCGGTTGCTCGGTGGGACCCAGCATTCCGGGATATCGCTTCCGGGGCAGCAGAAATGTTCGAGGTTGGTGAAATCTCGCCAGAGTATCCGGCGTTCCTAATTTAGGTTGGGCGCCAGCAGGCGAGTGAGTTCGTCGACCGGGAAATTCTTGCGCCTTGCCAGGTCGCTGACTTGCTCTGCTGAGATTTTCCCGACCGGGAAATACTTGCTGTCAGGGTGGGCGAAGTAAAAACCACTTACTGTTGCTGCCGGAGTCATTGCGTAGCTTTCTGTGAGTTCAACGCCGATATTCTGCCGGGCATTCAGCAGTTCAAATAAGATTTCTTTTTCGGAGTGATCAGGGCATGCCGGATAGCCGGGCGCTGGCCGGATACCCTGGTAGGCTTCCTTGATGAGCTCTTCATTGCCAAAGGCCTCTCCAGGTTGATAACCCCAGAGTTCTTTCCGAACTTTTTCATGCATGTGTTCAGCGAAAGCTTCAGCCAGGCGATCTGCCAGAGCTTTTACCATAAGCGCATTGTAGTCATTCTGCTCTGCTTCGTACTTTCTGGCTAATTCCTCCGCGCCGATCCCTGCCGTAACCACAAAGCCGCCGAGATAATCCTGCTTTCCTGAAGACTCAGGGGCAATAAAGTCTGCGAGGCAAAGCTGAGTTTCTTCTCCTGCTTTAACCGTCTGCTGTCTGAGGAAATGAAGAGTTGCAGCGGTTTGGCCTTCTCCATGTTCATGCCAGACAGAGATGTCATTGGCGCCGGATCGATTCGCCGGCCAGAATCCGACGACGGCCTTTGCTCTCAGGCTTCCCGAAGTGATGATCTCATCCAGCATTGCTCTGGCATCGTCGAAGAGGTCTTGAGCTGCCTTTCCTACCTTGTGGTCATTCAGGATTGCCGGAAATTTTCCTGCGAGAGACCAGGTGATGAAGAAGGGCGTCCAATCGATATAGGGAACCAGTGTTTCAAGTGAGTGATCGTCGTAAATTTTCGTGCCTAAAAAACTCGGTCGCACAGGATCAAAGGTCTGCCAGTTCGCCGGATAAGCCTGCTGGTTGGCTAGCTCATAAGACATCAGCTGCCTGGATGCAGCGCGATTAGCTGAACGGGCCCTGATTTCGGCATATTCATTTCGGATCTGCTCGCAGTAATCAGGTTTGCCTTTCTTGTTCAGCAGGCGACTTACCACAGTAACGCTGCGTGAGGCGTCGGGCACGTAGATGGTGGCGTCGTTTGAGTAATTTTCCTCAATTTTTACTGCAGTATGGGCTTTGGAAGTTGTGGCTCCGCCGATCATTAGCGGGATATCAAACTCCAGACGTTGCATTTCTTTGGCTACGTGCACCATTTCATCCAGTGAAGGGGTTATCAGTCCGCTCAGTCCGATGATATCGACTTGTTGTTCGCGAGCGACCTGAAGGATTTTATCGCAGGGAACCATCACGCCTAGATCGATCACTTCATAGTTGTTGCATCCAAGTACAACCCCAACAATATTTTTGCCGATGTCGTGGACGTCGCCCTTTACCGTTGCCAGCAGAATCTTTCCTTTGGTTTGGATTGCATCCCCGGTCTTCTCAGCTTCGATATACGGGAGTAGGTAAGCGACAGCTTGTTTCATCACTCGAGCGCTTTTGACTACCTGCGGAAGAAACATTTTCCCGGCCCCAAACAGATCGCCTACTTCCCCCATGCCTTCCATCAGCGGGCCTTCAATGACTTCGATAGGTCGGCTTGCCTGCTGTCGTGCTTCCTCAGTATCCTCTTCGATGAACTTGGTGATTCCTTTGATCAGAGAATAGCTGAGTCGTTTTTCGACCGGGCGTTCACGCCAGCTGAGATCCTCAGTGGTTGCTGTAGGACCGGTGTCAGTATAGGTTTGGGCGACCTCCATCAGCCGTTCAGTTGCATCGGGTCGTCGATTCAGAACGACGTCTTCGACCGCACCCTTGAGGTCCTTCGGTATCTCATCGTAAACCGCCAGCTGTCCTGCGTTGACAATTCCCATCGTCAGGCCAGCTTTGATGGCGTGGAAAAGAAAGACCGAATGGATGGCTTCTCTGACGGCATTGTTGCCGCGGAATGAGAAAGAAACATTGCTGACGCCGCCGGAAATGAGCGCACCGGGTAGATTGGCTTTTATATAGCGGCAGCATTCGATGAAATCGACAGCATAATTGTTGTGCTCCTCAATGCCAGTGGCGATGGCAAATATATTGGGATCAAAAATGATGTCCTCGGCTGGAAAACTCAGTGTCTGGGTGAGCAGCTCATAGCTTCGCGTGCAGATCTCGATTTTCCTTTCGAGGGTGTCTGCCTGGCCGGTTTCGTCAAAGGCCATCACGATGACTGCAGCACCATACTTCAGGCACAGTGATGCCTTCGCCAGGAAGTCTTCTTCACCCTCCTTCAAACTGATCGAGTTAACAATAGATTTGCCCTGAGTGCACTTCAGGCCTGTTTCGATGATTTCCCATTTTGAAGAGTCGAGCATCATGGGGACTCTGCTGATGTCGGGCTCGCTTGCGACTAATTTCAGGAACTTGTCCATAGCCGCTTGGGAATCGAGCATGCCTTCATCCATGTTGATGTCGATGATCTGGGCACCCGCTTCGACTTGTTGCCTGGCGACTTCCAGCGCTTCGTCAAAATTTTCCTCTTTGATTAATCGCGCAAAGCGGGCGGAGCCGGTTACGTTGGTTCTCTCACCGACATTCACGAACAGAGATTCCGGTGTCATTGTGAAGGCTTCCAGACCGCTCAATCTGCAGGCTGGCTCTATGTTCGGGGCTTTGCGAGGCGCTACACCTTTCGTGACTCTGGCGAGCTCTGCGATGTGCGCGGGTGTTGTGCCGCAGCATCCTCCGACAATGTTGACGAATCCTGAGTGAGCAAATTCGCCAACCAGCGAAGCCATTTCGGCTGGAGACTGGTCATACTCACCGAATTCATTGGGTAAGCCTGCATTGGGGTGCGCGGACACCAGGATGGGCACGCTTGACGCCATTTCTTCAATATGGGGTCTGAGCTGCTCAGCGCCCAACGCACAGTTGAAACCGATAGAGAGGGCGCCGGCGTGGGCCATGGAATGACAGAATGCCGCAACGGTCTGGCCGGACAAAGTTCTGCCGCTGGCGTCCGTAATGGTGCCTGATATCATGATTGGCAGACTAAGCTTCCTGTCGGAAAAGCATTTGTGGACCGCAAATACTGCGGCTTTGGCGTTGAGTGTGTCGAACGAGGTTTCGATCATAACGATGTCGGCTCCACCGTCGATCAGACCTTCGGTTGACGAATAATAATCATCGACCAGTTCATCGAAACTGGTATTTCTGAAGCCCGGATCGTTTACATCCGGTGATATCGATGCGCTTCGACTGGTCGGGCCGAGAATGCCTGCGACAAAGCGAGGCTTATCTGAATCGAGATCGTTATATTGGTCAGCAGCGGAACGCGCTATCCGAGCGGCTTCCAGGTTCAGTTCGTAGGCGATGTGCTCCAGGTGATAGTCCGCTTGTGCTGCGCGGGTCGAGTTAAAGGTGTTGGTCTCGATGATGTCCGCGCCGGCTTCGAGATAGGCGCAGTGGATCTCCCGGATCACATCGGGTTGAGTCAGGCTGAGCAGATCATTATTGCCAGCGAGGTCGTGAGGAAAGTCGGCGAAGCGTTCACCCCTGAATTCATTGTCGGTAAGGCGTCGCGCCTGGATCATGGTCCCCATGGCGCCGTCAAGCAGCAAGATGCGTTCGGATAGAAGCTGCTGAAGTCTGGTCTCGGTGTTAGTGCTGTTCATTTCGGCTGTCATCTGGAAGGGGCGCAATTCTATCAGAAGCGCTGGGGCGGAGTCAGTTAGTGAGCCCAACGCAGTCTTGCATGAAGCAGAGTATTTTACTCAGGTATTCTCAAGGTCAAAACGATCAGTTATCATGCGCCGGATCACTCACCGACCTCCGGGCTTGCAATGGTAATCATCACTGAATCGGCACAAGAGTACCTGCTCGAGTTGCTGGAAAAGCAAAACGTACCTGACATAGCGGTCAGGGTATTTATTCTGGATGCGGGAACACCGAGAGCAGAAACCTGTATCTCGTTCTGTAGACCGGGCGAAGAAAAGGGCAGTGATGAAATTCAAGAGCTGAACGGATTTAGGGCGTTCATCGATCAGCCCAGTGTGCCTTTTCTCGAGGACGCGGTGGTTGATTTTCAGAAGGACTCGATGGGCGGTCAGCTGACCATCAAAGCGCCCAATTCGAGATTACCCAAAATATCTGAAGAAAGCTCTTTGGAAGATCGGGTGAATTATATCCTGTATAACGAGATTAACCCTGGTCTTGCTGCGCATGGGGGCATGGTCTCTCTTGAAGAAATATTTGATGAGTCAGTTGCCGTCCTGCGCTTTGGCGGAGGTTGTCAGGGATGTGGAATGGTCGATGTGACGCTGAAGGATGGCGTCGAAAAAACTCTGCTCGAGCAAATTCCCCAGCTGACGGAAGTGCGTGATGTGACTGATCACTCAGTAAAAGAAAACGCGTACTACCAGTAAGGAAATAATTGGCAGCGCTTATTCTTCTGTCTGGTCGTAAGCGGCCTGAAGAGACGCATAGATTGCGCCCTTAAAATCGGGTTGACTGGCATCGAGCGACCGAAGAATGTCTACCAGAACTTCATTGTCTTCCCGGCCGCTCCACAATTTTCGGTAGGTCCCCTCTTTGTAGCCGTTGTCCTGCCTGAAAAAGTTGAGCACGTTTTTCCCGACGTACTGACGAAACAGCTCGGTCCAGTTTAGCTGGCAGTCTGTCATGATGCTGGCGAAAACTGCTATCTCAATTCGGCGTGCAGCTGACAGACCAATCAGTAGCTCGATTTTCTCAAGTAAAGGCAAAACATCCAGTCGGTAGGTGCTTCCGTCGAACTGTAGTTCGTGTGTCACTGAGATCTCAGACATCGCTGACTGCAGGGCTTCTCGCGCCCCTGCATCACTGCCATCGCCGTGTCGCAGGAGTATTTCTGACAAAATAAAATGCCAGATATCAATGAGTTCCATTTGCAGTTGAGCAAGATCAAGCTCTTGTTTCTTCCACCACTTCCAGCCGTGGTGTTCGATGGCCTCTGCGCCCTCAATGACTACGGCCCTCAGATACGGATAGCGCGCCTGTCTCCAGTCCGGGTCGACTTTGCTGTTCATGCTCTGCTGCATGCGCAGCATCACGTCGATCTGGTCCACAGTAAGCATGGGGTCTACGGGTTCGGTGTGGCTCAAGATTATTTTGTCACAACAGCCTGAAGCTTTGCCTGTTTGGCGAGGGCGCTGAGCATTTCCCTGCGGCTGCTCAGCATGTCATGGTAGGATTTTCTGGTGGCAGCGGCCTCAGCGTCATTCTCTCCGGCAGTGTCCAGTTCAGCCAGCCAGTTCTCTAACACCGCAATTTCGCTGTTCAGCTGAGCGGTGCCTTCGTCGATCAGTTTCTGGTCGATTGTGATATCGGTACTGTCTATCGCTGTGCGCTTATCGTCAGTCATTTTGCTCACTTAAATCCGCAGACTCCTCAGAGGAACAAGGTTGTACACGGTTTTTGCTCATAAAACTGGCCGCTGCGACGGCCTTGCCACCGCCCCTGACGCCGTGGTCACCCATTGTCTTGCGCGTTTTCCGCGATCAGTCCCGGTAGTCAGACCCTGTGGGCAACAAAATACGCACCCGGCCTTGCAGAATCTCACAGAGCCCCTAGCTGGTCAAGATGCCCGTCTGTGCAAGTGTCCGGCGTCGCTGAAGGCCGCTTTGCACAGGCTGTGTCCGCCCGCCCGCTAGTCCGGTCGCACATGTGAGAGCGACCCTGAGTTCCAATTTCTGCGCCCGTTACGTTGCGCTGTTCGGGCTGTCAGCGGACAGTAAAACACGGGTTTCAGAATCGCCGTTACTGTGCCCCGGTCGTTAACTCCGGCCTCTATCAGGCTTGGTGAGGTAATGGCGTTCGGGTCTTGACGGATGTGCTTAAGCTCACTAGAATCCGCACCTGCTTAGGGCTGCTCACGCCTGCCCCAGGCCTGAAGAACTTAGTCCCCTTCGTCTAGAGGCCTAGGACACCGGGTTTTCATCCCGGCAACAGGGGTTCGAAACCCCTAGGGGACGCCATATTCCAAGCCCGGCTCTTGCCGGGCTTTTTTCTTTCTGGTGTCCGGCGCCTGCTGTTGGCCGTTCTCAGTCACGTGTTGCTAAGTACCGAACGATCGCGCCATACTGCCGATGCTTCTGAAGTTGCTCTGGGCATGCCCGAATTGAACCGCTCATGAAAACAGCCATTTCCATCAAAAATCTGCGCAAGACCTACGACAATGGATTTGAGGCCCTAAAGGGGATCTCACTGGAGGTTGAGCAGGGGGATTTTTTTGCATTGCTCGGACCTAATGGTGCGGGTAAGTCAACGACGATCGGCGTGATTTCAACCCTGGTTAATCGATCTGCCGGTGAGGTGGAAGTGTTTGGTCGCAACGTTGATACCCATGTCTATGAAACCAAGCTGGATCTCGGGGTTGTGCCGCAGGAGGTCAATTTCAATCTGTTTGAGCGCGTTGAAGATATTGTGATCACTCAGGCGGGCTACTACGGATTACCCCGCACGCTGGCAAAGGAGCGCAGTGACAAATACCTGCGACAATTAGGCTTGTGGGATAAACGCCGCGATCGCTCCCGCTCCCTTTCAGGAGGCATGAAACGCCGTCTGATGATTGCCCGTGCGCTGGTCCATGAACCCAGACTGCTGATTCTGGACGAGCCAACAGCTGGCGTGGACATCGAGCTGAGGCGGTCAATGTGGGATTTTCTGATCGAGTTAAACGGGCAGGGGACCACTATTATTCTGACAACGCATTACCTTGAAGAGGCAGAACAGCTGTGTCGGAATATTGCCATTATCGACAATGGTGCAATCGTCGAAAATACCAGCATGAAATCATTGCTGGCCGAAATCGACTCACAGGTGTTTGTGCTGGATGTTTTGAAAGCGGATTTGCCCAAAGCGGCGCTATGTCTGAAGGACTTCGATGCGCGAACACTGGATGACCAAAGCATCGAGGTGACGGTAAGGCGGGGAGGCAGCATCAATGCAGTGTTCGCTCAGCTTGAGAATGCTGGAGTGGTCGTCACCAGTATGCGCAATAAGACCAACCGGCTCGAACAGCTATTTATCAACAAGCTGACTAGCAGCGAATAGGGTGGTATTCGCTTATGTACGTTAATCATAAAAGGATCGCGTTTGAAACAATCGTTATTAAAGAAATCAGGCGTTTCTCTCGGATTTGGGTTCAGACTCTGGTGCCACCAGCGATAACGATTGCTTTATATTTTGTAATTTTCGGAAATTTGGTGGGCCGCAGAGTGGGAGAAATGGGCGGTTTTCAGTACATGGAATTTATTGTTCCCGGTCTCATCATGATGTCTGTGATCCAAAATTCTTATTCAAACGTGGTGTCCAGTTTTTTCAGTCAAAAGTTTCAGCGCAGCATCGAGGAGTTACTGGTGTCTCCTGTGCCCAATTACGTCATTTTGACCGGCTTTGTGGTCGGCGGCATGGCCCGTGGGTTGGCGGTGGGGGCGATCGTTACAACGCTTTCTCTTTTTTTCGCGGACATTCAGATTGCTCACCCGGTCATTACAGTGACCGTAATTCTGCTTACTTCAGTGGTATTTTCTCTGGCCGGATTCATCAATGCGGTTTATGCGAACAGTTTTGATGATATTTCTATAGTTCCAACTTTTGTGCTGACGCCGCTGATTTATCTGGGCGGGGTATTTTATTCAACGCAGATGCTGCCGCCTTTCTGGCAGGCTGTCAGTGCCCTCAATCCGATTTTTTACATGGTGAACACCTTCAGATACGGGTTTCTCGGGTCGTCCGACGTCGATGTGATCTGGGCGTTTCTGATTCTCGGGGTGTTTGCCGTCTCACTATACGGTGGCTGTCTCTGGTTGTTGCGCCACGGCACCGGGATCCGGTTTTAGGACAGTAACGCCCATGTCTGGTAATCCACTAGGAGAGTCTATTCCGAATCCGAGCAAATATGATCCCGGTATCTTGTATCCGATACCGCGCTGGTCTGCCCGGTCCTTACTCGATATTGAAAAGAAGCTGAGGATGTATGGCTTCGATCACTGGCGGTCATATGAGCTCTCTTGGCTGAACAGTAAAGGGAAACCGATCGTTGCCATAGCCGAGATCTTCTTCGATGTCGACTCGGAAAATATCGTCGAGTCCAAATCGTTAAAGCTCTATCTCAATTCGTTAAATCAAGAGCGGTTCGCCGACTCAAAAGCCGTAGCTGAAGTGATTACCAATGACCTGTCGGCAGCGAGTAAATCGCAGGTGCGTGTTGCCATACATGGCCTTGAATCTCGAACCCAGGGTACTGAGAGTCGTCGAGACGGCAAACTGATTGACTCTCTGGATATTGAGATATCCTCGCAGACACCGGATGAGTCCCTGCTTAAAAATGACAGTGATTTGGTGTTCGATGAAACGCTTTTGACGGATCTGTTTCGTTCAAACTGTCCGGTAACGGGAGCGCCTGACTGGGCCAGTGTATTGATCCGTTACACAGGGATGAAAATTAATGAGGCGCAGTTGTTGCACTATCTCTGCTCATTTCGTCACCATCAGGGCTACCATGAAGAATGTGCAGAGCGGATTTACCGTGACATCATGCTGCGCTGTATGCCAGACGAATTGACCATTTCGATGAATTACCTGCGACGGGGAGGTATCGAAATCAACGTATACCGCAGCTCAAAATCCCTGTCTGTAAGTGAACTGGAGCCTCGCTTGATCCGGCAGTAGCGCCTTGAATTAAACTTCGCGCTGGGCTAAGGTACGCGCCTTCCGCTTTGGCGGGCGAACTGCAATACCCGGTGAGGTGTCCGAGTGGTCGAAGGAGCACGCCTGGAAAGCGTGTATGTCGAAAGGCATCGAGGGTTCGAATCCCTCTCTCACCGCCAGTTTCTTGGTCAAATCCCGCTCCGAGTTCGAGAGCGCTTCCATTGTTGTTAATTCCGGACCCTTCCGGCCTGCTCTGGCGCACCAAGAGTCCTTGTTCCGTATCATCCCGGCATTTCTTTGCTGTGACCGACCATTCGAGGTCAAGTAGGCCTTCGGTCGCTACAGACCCTGACTTTGAAGCTTGCGGCGTTTACTGGTGGATAGTGTCCGGCTTTGTGCTTGCAGTGCAGGGCGTCACATCACTGTCGCTTGCAGGTCTGCCCCAGACGCGTCCTTTATCGGCGTCACCAAATGACAGCAAGCGTTCCCCGCGCGAGAGAGCAGTTGTTGGAGACAGTTTGCAGGTTAAAGCTATAGACTCTGCTGTTCTGGTCCCGGATGATTGCTCTGGTCGTGAAAAAGAATCAATAATCGCCAAAAGGTGTGCGCATGATGTTACGTCTGATCCGTCGATGCTCCTTGTTCTTGCTGGCCCAAAGTGCTGCCTGGTGTGTCGGTGCAGCAGAGTCCGGGCAGCCGAATCTGGTGTTGATTCTGGCTGATGATCTGGGTCTCGGGGACGTTGGAGTCTATGGCTCCAAGCTTGTAGATACCCCGAATATAGATGCACTTGCCAGATCAGGTGTCCGTTTTTCGCAGGCCTATGTTTCTCATCCGGTTTGCAGTCCCTCGCGCGCCGGGTTGATCACGGGGCGGTATCAGCAAAGGCACGGCTGGGAGTTCAATCCGGCTCGTCGCGATTTGCATCAAGGCATGGATCTATCCCAGCAAACGCTGGCCGACGCGCTCAAAAAGCAGGGGTATGCGACAGGGTTGGTGGGTAAATGGCATCTCGGGCAGGCGGGGAACTTTCACCCGCTGAGCCGGGGATTCGACGAATATTACGGGGTGCTCGGAGGCGGTTCCCAATATGTTGAAGAGTCGGACGAAGAAGTGGTCTATGCGCGTAACGGAGAGCCCGGCCCGAGATCTGACTACAATGCGATTTACCGTGGGCATGAAAAAATTACCGAGACGCAATACCTGACTGACGCGTTCACCAGAGAGGCGCTGTCGTTTGTAGATCGACATGCTGAATCGCCTTTCTTTCTCTATCTCAGTCATATAGCCCCCCATACGCCCTTGCAGACCACCGCCGGCTATCTTGACCGTTATGGGCATGTGCAGGATATGCCCTCGAGGGTCTATGCGGCAATGGTATCCGCGCTGGATGACAGTGTCGGCGCCGTTGTGCAGAAACTGAGGGAGTTGGATCAGCTTGAAAACACCTTGATTGCTTTTGTCAGCGATAACGGCTGCGCCGGCTATATCGGTAATGCCTGCTCGAATCTGGGCTTCGCCGGCTTCAAACGGTTCCATCAGGAAGGCGGCATCCGGGTCCCATTTATATTGAGTTGGCCCGCCCGTTTGAAGGGCGGGCAGCAGTACACTGATCCGATAATCTCTCTCGATCTGTACAGTACCTTTACCGCTGCGGCAGGCGACATGATTGCAACAGAAGACAGCGTAAATCTGCTGCCTTTTCTGACAGAAAGCGCAGCCGGTCGCCCGCACGACTATCTGTACTGGCGATCAGGACCGACACAAGTGATACGCGGTCCGCGATGGAAGATGATTCGTTACAAAAAGTCATCATTCGATGACGGGGACCTTGATGCAACCGGCAGGTTACCGCCGCCAGACGGCGGTTGGGATGAATCGACGCCGAACGGTGAACTGGTGCTCCTGTATGATCTGTTGTCGGATCCTTCTGAGCGCATAAACCGTGCTGATGCAGAAGCGGGAATTGTCAGCGATTTACAATCGAGGCTTGATCAGTGGCTGCTGGAGTTGCCACCCGTCGATCAGGCCATATTCCCGGCAATCAGGTCGACGCTGACGGACGTCGATGGCCACACCGTTCAGTTGATTTTCTAGTGTACTTCAAACGACTTGCCCTGCAGTCACACCATGAAGCGTTTTTCTTTTCCGTGACGGCTCATGCTGCCGGTATGACGCATCCCGGGTCGGCAGCAATTTGCTGCATGGCCGCCAACTGTTTTTTTGTCGGGTATTGACGCCTTTACTGCGAAACACTCGCATCTCTCGGAAGATTCGGCATATTATCGTATCGGCATGCGGCACTATCCTGCTGAAACAATAATAATGTAACGCTCGGAGATATCATGATCCATCAGCACAGACTCCCGATGTTTTCTACTCTGTTATTCACTCTGGTTCTGAGCCCGCGCATCGTTGCGCAAGACTGGCCCAGCTACGGCGGTGACAATGGCTCTCAAAAGTACTCCATTCTTGATCAAATCAATTCTGACAATGTCAGTGAATTAGAGCTTGCCTGGGAATGGGAGAGTGTCGACAACCCGACAGTCGCTGCGAATCTGGAAGCAGGCAATAACAGGGCCGTGCCAGCTGCCTACAAAGCGACACCGATCGTTGTGGACGGGGTGATGTATGTGTCAACGTCATTCGGTCGCATCGTCGCTCTCGACGCGTTCAGCGGGGAGCAGAAATGGAGCTTTGATACCGCCGCCTGGGAAGCCGGTCGGCCTATGAATCTGGGTTACAACACCCGTGGGGTAGCACACTGGCAAAAAGCGGATAAGCAACGCTTGTTTTTTGCAACTTACGACTCTTATTTGTGGTCTATTGATCTTACCACCGGAAAGCCAGACCCTGACTTTGGAGAGAATGGCAGGGTGGACCTGGTCCTGGGTCTGGGGAGGGATTTTGAGCGTCGGCTATACGGCGTTATCTCACCTCCGCTGGTAACCAACGACCGGGTAATCGTTAACTCCGCCATTCATGATTCGCCCCAATCACTGGAGATGCCACCGGGAGATGTCCGTGCTTTCGATCCGGAGACGGGAGAGGTGATATGGGTGTTTCACACCATCCCGCAGGCGGGTGAATATGGTCATGAAACCTGGGAGAACGGGTCCGCTGAGTATACGGGCAATACCAATTCCTGGACGATCATGAGCGCAGACGATGAGCTGGGTATTGTTTATATCCCGATCGGTACGCCGACCAACGACTGGTATGGGGGTAAACGGCTGGGCGATAATCTGTTTGCCGAAAGTCTCGTTGCGGTAAGAGCGGATACGGGAGAGCGGATCTGGCATTTTCAGACAGTCCATCACGGGCTTTGGGATTATGATTTGCCGGCTGCGCCAACATTGGTAGACATAACCGTTGATGGCAGGCCAGTTCAGGCAGTCGCGCAAATTTCTAAACAGGGCTTCACGTACGTTTTTGACAGAATAACCGGAGAACCAGTCTGGCCGATTGAGGAAAGGGCGGTTCCGCCTAGTACGGTGCCCGGCGAGGTGGCGTCACCAACTCAGCCGTTTCCAACGAAACCGCTGCCCTTCGAGCCCCAGGGTATAAGTGATGCAACATTGATTGATTACACCCCGGCGCTGCGGCAGGAGGCGTTGCAGATAATTGAAGAATTTGACTACGGTCCGCTGTTCACGCCGCCAACTCTCCGAGGAACCATACAGTTTCCGGGCTGGGGCGGTGGTGCTGAGTGGCATGGTGCAGCGTTTGATCCGGATACTGGTATGTTTTACATCCCTTCGGCCTCGGTGCCCATCGTGGTGCAGCTCAGAGAGGCGAGACGGCAGCGTGAGTCGCTTGGATACGTTCGCGGCGGCGCCATGTCAGTAGGCGGACCACAGGGCCTGCCCCTAACGAAGCCCCCATACAGTCGGGTCACTGCGATTGACCTCAATACCGGCGAGCATGAGTGGATGATTCCCCACGGAGAAGGCCCGCGGCAGCAAATCATTGAAATGGGTATTTTGGATCCCGGGCCCGTCGGCAGTGTAAGCCGGACGGGGCCTGTTCTCACGAAGACCCTGCTGTTTCTTGCACAGAGCGACGGGGGCCGAAACCTGCTGCGCGCCTTTGACAAGGCAACCGGAGCAGTGGTGCACGAGGCGGCCCTCCCGCTTCCGCCGGCGGGTACCCCGATGACCTATATGGTGAACGGGAAGCAATTCATCAGTATCGCGGTCGGTGGGGGACAGGATTCCCGGCTCGTAAGCCTTTCTTTACCCTAAAAGCTCTGACGCAACGCGCCAGAGCTCGTGTTATACTGCCTCCGGTAGTTCGCGTCGGTCCCCTCGCAATGGCAGGTTATGAACCCCGCCAGGCCCGGAAGGGAGCAACGGTAGTAGCTGAACCATGTGCCGGGGTGTGGCTGGCGCGGATTACCACTTCAGTCGTTTTGCTTATCCATGCAGCGCGCTGCCATGATGCACTGAGTAACCTCTGACCCCATGAGCTACCAAGTTCTCGCCAGAAAATGGCGCCCGAAGAAGTTTGCCGAAGTCGCCGGGCAAGGCCACGTTCTGAAATCTCTGATCAATGCGCTTGATAATGAGCGTCTTCACCACGCCTATCTGTTTACAGGAACCCGGGGAGTAGGTAAGACGACGCTTGCTCGAATCTTGGCCAAATGCCTCAATTGTGAAAAGGGCGTGACGTCTGAACCCTGTGAAGCCTGTTCCACTTGCACGGAGATCAATGAGGGCCGTTTCATTGATCTGATCGAAGTCGACGCCGCCAGCCGGACTAAGGTGGAAGATACGCGAGAATTGCTGGATAACGTTCAGTATTCCTCGACTCGTGGTCGCTTCAAAGTTTACCTGATTGATGAAGTGCATATGCTGTCAAATCACAGTTTCAACGCGCTACTCAAAACCCTGGAAGAGCCCCCGGCCCACGTCAAATTCTTGTTCGCCACCACTGATCCGCAGAAACTGCCAATTACGATCCTGTCACGGTGTCTGCAGTTCAATCTCAAAAATCTGAGCCCCAAACTCATCGTTGAATATCTTGAAACAGTTATGCAGCAGGAGCAGATCAAATGCGACAGCGATGCTCTCTGGCAACTGGCCGCTGCGGCATCCGGCAGTATGCGCGACGCCCTGACCCTGGCCGATCAGGCGATCTCTTACTGTCAGGGTGAGATCAGTCACAGTGGTGTGATTGATATGCTCGGCGTCCCTCAACAAGCGCAGGTCTTTGAATTGCTCTCAGCAATGGCGAAGGGGGATCTTCCCCTTGTTCTTTCGCTGGTGGAGGCTATTTCCGACCATACGCCGGATTACTCGAACACGCTTGATTCGCTGTTATCAACACTGCACCGGATAGCCATTGCGCAAGCTGCTCCGACTGCTGTTGATAACAGTTTTGGCGACAAGCAGGCTGTACTCAGGCTCGCTGCAGAATTTGCCGCTGAAGATATTCAGTTATTTTATCAGCTGGGTGCTAAAGGACGGGGTGAATTGCGTAGCGGACTGGATATGCGCTCCGCATTCGAGATGCTGCTGCTACGGATGATGATCTTTTCACCAAGCCTGGTAGACCAAAACCTCATGCCTTCCCGAGTGGGGTCAGACGACAGTGATCAGCATTCAGACCTGTTGAGAGATGGGCATTCTGAAACTCCGGTCGAACGGCCGCAGATGGAGACTGCCGGTGGTCCAGCCGTTTCAGAGACTGCTGACAGCGTGCAATCCCAAAAAAAAAAGACCTTAGCTGATCAGCATGAGTCTGATTCGTTGGCGCGGCAACATGTATTTACCCCGAAATCTGTCTGTGATGAAAGCCAGCCCCCGGCTGAAGGCTTGCAAGAGCCTACCCAATCAGAGGTGCGCCGATCGGATTTGTTGCGAACGTTAACGCATGAATCCTGGTTGGAAGTTTTTCCGTCACTGTCAGTTTCTGGCATTGTGCGTAATATTCTGGCGAACACACAATGGGAAGAGTTTAGCGAGGGTATCTTGTTGCTGAGGCTGGCAGAAGATCAAAGCGCATTGTACAGCGAGGAAATTCTACCCAAGCTTGAGAGCGCGCTGACTCAGTACTTCTGCGAGCCAGTAAGCCTGAAGATTACCGTTGGCGTGGTTGATGTAGAAACTCCCGCGCTCAAAGCGCAGCGACTGATGAAAGAGGCGCGTTTATCTATGGTGAACGAATTTGAAACCGATACAAATGTCAGAGAACTGGTGGATCGTTTTGCAGCCACAGTAGAGACGGGCAGTATCGTGCCGCTCAATGATGAAGGTTTAGCGTATGACTGATTTAAACGAGCTGATGAGACAGGCTCAGAAAATGCAGGATCAATTCAAGCAGGCGCAGGAAGATCTGAGCAATCTGGTGGTGGAAGGTCAATCTGGCGCGGGGCTGGTGGTCGTCAAGCTTAATGGTCGGCATGACGTGGTCTCTGTCAGTATTGATGATTCAGCTTTAACTGAGGGAAAGGAGTTCATTGAAGATCTCATAGGCGCCGCCTTTAATGACGCTGTCCGGAAACTTGAAGACGAAAAGAAACAGACGATGAGTTCTATGGCCGGCGGATTCAAATTGCCGGAAGGCTTTAATTTTCCTTTCTAAACATCAGCGGTATTCATGAACAGCAGTCCACTTCTTGATCAGCTTATCGAGGCTTTTCGGTGCCTGCCCGGAGTAGGTCCAAAATCGGCTCAGCGTATGGCTTTACATCTTCTCGAGCGCGAGCGGGAGGGCGGAAGAAAGCTCAGCACAGCGTTGGCGGACGCTATCGAACACGTTGGTAACTGTCAGCTTTGCCGGACGTTCACTGAAGAAAACTTATGCCGGATTTGCGCCAGTAATTCCCGTAATAAACAACAGTATTGTGTTGTGGAATCCCCGGCCGATGTCTTTGCAATCGAACAGTCCGGCAGTTATCAGGGTGTTTACTTTGTCCTGATGGGGCATCTGTCTCCTATTGACGGGATCGGGCCGGAGCAGCTTGCCATTCCGAAACTGGTCCAGCAAGTTGCAGACAGCAAGGCAGAAGAGGTCATTATCGCCTGTAACTCGACGGTTGAAGGAGATGCTACGGCCTATTACATTGCCGAACAGCTCAAGGGATCTGGCGTGGTCGTTTCCAGAATTGCTCACGGCGTCCCGGTAGGTGGGGAGCTGGAGTATGTCGATGGTGGAACCCTCTCTCATGCGTTCTCTGGCCGTATGCCAATCTCCGGTAGCTGAATATGCAAGCGGACAATGGTCAGCGAATTGAGTATATCGAGACGCAAGCTGCGCTGGAGGACTCCTGCCGGCACTGGCTTACACTGTCGGTTATTGCGCTCGACACCGAGTTCATGCGCACCAATACTTTTTATCCAAAGCTTGGTTTACTGCAAGTCGCAGATGACAGTCAGTGCTATTTGATCGACCCGTTGAAAATCAACGACTGGAGCTGTTTCCTCTCTGTTTTGACAAACCCCGGATGCGACATCGTGTTGCACTCCGCAGGTGAGGATCTGGTCACGCTACTGGTTGCCTTTGGTCAATTGCCCGATGTGTTTTTTGACACCCAGATCGCAAGTGCTTACGCCGGTCTTGGATTCTCGTTGAGCTATCAAGCCCTGGTTCGGGAGCTTATCGGTCGGGAATTACCAAAAGATCAAACCCGTTCTGACTGGCTAAAGCGGCCTCTCTCAGAATCCCAATTGAAGTATGCTGCCAATGATGTCTGTTATCTTTTGCGGATCTACCGGGAGCTGAGTTCGCGCCTGGATGCCAGGGGCTATCTCGAATATCTGAGAGAAGATGTCAGATCGCAGATAGATTCCACCAGGCTCAACGAGCAATCGGATATCTGGGCGTTAAGCTACGCCACTGTCAGTAACTCCTGGCGCTTAAACGACCACGCGCTAGCCTGTTTGCAGCGGCTTTGTGTCTGGCGTGAGGGGCAGGCGCGTAAAAAGAATCTTCCTCGTAGCTGGATTGCCAAAGACGCTGAGCTGCTGGCGATTGCCCAGCTTGTCAGAGAGCACCGAAAGCTGGCTGTTCGGGATCTGAACGATTGTGATGCGCTCGGCAAAGCGCTGGTGAGAAGACACGGGGACAGGCTCATCAGGCTGGCCAACACGCCACCTGATTTTTCCCTCATCGACCGTTCTTTGCTCAGTCCCCCGTTGCCCGCTTCATTACGGGACTTGATGAAAGGATTTCGTCAGGCAGTCCAGAAGCATGCGGAACAAATGGATATTTCGCCAGAGTTGCTCGCGCGAAAAAAACAGCTTGTAGCAGTCGCTCAGATGATGCAAAGGGGCTGCGACTTTGTCTGGCCGCCGGAGGTTCAAGGGTGGCGCCGTGACAGGTTGGCTACAGATTTTCTTGAAGTGGCCGGCAGGCTCGGTTTTAAAGAGGTTGCAGAGAATGGGTGATGAGCGGGTAAGGCCACAATTCTGGGAGCTCCCGATCGAGGAGCTGAACGACAGGGAATGGGAGCGACTTTGCGATCGGTGCGGTCGCTGTTGCCTGAAAAAGCTGGCAGATGAAGATACCGGAGAAATCGTCTGGACCCGGATTATTTGTCGATATCACGAGTCTGAAACAGGTCTGTGTGGCTGTTACCCGGAGCGCAGTGAAAAGGTGCCCGATTGTATGGATGTGCGAAAACTGACCGCGGAAGATGCGCACTGGATGCCGGCAACCTGTGCTTATCGCCGCAGATTCGAGGGCCAGCCGCTCCCGGAGTGGCATCCACTGCTCACAGGCGTTGACCTCGAAATGGTTGCGGCGGGGATTTCTGTCAGGGACAAGGTGCTGTCAGAGGACTTTGTGCATCCTGACGGCTATCATGAGCACATAATCAGGTGGATTGATGCTTAGGTGTTATATCAGAATGCGCTGTTGTCTCTGCGTTCAGAGGTTGGTGGGTAATGGCTGCTGAGTCCAATTACTACGGTATTTGGCTGGTTTATATTCTGTCATCGCTTGTCTTTCTCAGCGTTTATTGGCGCGCTACCCGCTTTCCTCGCTGGCCTGTTCTCAAGCACAGTCTTCGCTGCCTGATAATTGCAGTGATTTTTACGCCTTGGTATGCGAACTCTGACGGGGATACGCTGGCGCCAGCGCTAATGGTAATTACTTTGGACGCGATCACCAGGGGGCTTGGAGAGGCGTCCAGGGCGCTAGTCCCTTTGCTTCTGGCCCTTTTCCTGGCTGAGCTGATTGCCCTGGTGCTGTTTTTCCGTGAAAGAGGGCGATCTCGCCAACAAACGGAATAATGTGAGGCGCGTCACGCTGTTTCGCAGACTCTTGCCTGGAGAGTGTCGTGAACTCACAAGGGTGTTACAAGGCGCGAGCGGCCTTCAAAGCGCATATGGGCAAGGACAATAATGAAAAATGAAAGACAAGGGCTGACGGCAATCCAACGGGCCGGCTTCTTCTGTATATACTCAGGGCCCGAGCGTACAATACGACAATCTTAACCAGGGAAAAGAGCATGAACTTTACCGGAACGGACGATTATGTTGCGACTGATGAGCTGCAACTTGCAGTAAATGCCGCAATTCAATTGCAGAAGCCTCTGCTGATTAAGGGAGAGCCTGGCACAGGTAAGACAATGCTGGCAGAGCAGATTGCCAAGTCACTGGATCTGCCTTTGATTCAGTGGCATATCAAGTCAACAACAAAAGCGCAGCAAGGTTTGTACGAGTATGATGCGGTGTCCCGATTGCGAGACTCGCAGCTTGGCGATGATAAAGTCCAAGACATCTCGAATTACATCATTCAGGGAAAGATCTGGCAGGCCTTTCAATCGGATAAGCAGGCGGTTCTGCTGATCGATGAGATTGACAAGGCAGACATCGAGTTTCCCAATGATCTTTTGTTGGAACTGGACAAAATGGAATTTTTTGTCTACGAAACCAAAGAAGTGGTTAAGGCAGCTACCCGTCCGATCATCATTATTACCAGTAACAATGAAAAAGAGCTCCCGGATGCGTTTCTGAGGCGATGCTTCTTCCACTACATTGAATTCCCCGACACGGTTACGATGGAGAAAATTGTTGAGGTTCATCATCCGGGACTCAAAAAAGAATTGGTCAGCCGCGCCATGGATATCTTTTTCGAAGTCAGAAAGGTGCCCGGGCTGAAGAAGAAACCCTCGACGTCAGAGCTGATCGACTGGCTAAAGTTGCTGATGGCTGATGACATTCCTGCAGATATCCTGAAAGACAAAGACGCCAAAAATGCCATACCTCCACTCTATGGAGCGCTGCTCAAAAATGAGCAAGACGTGCACCTGCTTGAAAAACTGGCATTTATGCATCGGGCAAATCGTTAATGCTGATTAATTTTTTTATGACCCTAAGGCAGGAGCGTCTGCCCGTTTCCTTTACGGAGTTGTTCGCCCTGCTTGATTGTCTTAAACATAATTTCGCCTTCGGCGATATCGATGAGTTCTACCATGTCGCCAGACTTTGCCTGGTGAAGGATGAAAAACATTTCGATAAGTTTGACAGGGCTTTCTCCAAGTATTTTGAACAGTTAGATCTGATTGATGATCTGTCGCTTTATCAGATTCCCGAACAGTGGTTAAAAAAGCAGTTTGAAAATTCACTCAGCGACGAAGAAAAGGCGCAGATCGAGGCAATGGGTGGACTGGAAAAACTGCTGGAAGCCTTTCGCAAGCGAATGGAAGAGCAGGAAAAAAGGCATCAAGGGGGGAATAAATGGATCGGTACCGGAGGTACATCCCCTTTCGGCGCGTATGGCTACAACCCTGAAGGCATTCGCATTGGTCAAGACGAAGGGAGGAACAACAGGGCAGTCAAAGTATGGGACAGGCGCAATTACCGCGACCTTGATGATTCGGTTGAGATCGGGACACGCAATATCAAAATGGCTTTGCGCAGACTACGCAAGTTTGCAAGAACAGGGGCAGACGAAGAATTGGATATGGATGATACGATTTCTTCCACTGCCCGAAATGCCGGGATGTTGGACATCAAGATGGTTCCGGAGAGGCGGAACGCTGTCAAGGTGCTGCTCTTTTTTGACGTCGGTGGTTCGATGGATCCTCATGTGAGGCTCTGTGAGGAATTGTTTTCTGCCGCGAAAACAGAATTCAAACACTTAAAGTATTTCTATTTCCACAATTTCCTCTATGACTCCGTTTGGACGAAGAGCCAGCGCCGGCATGCCGAAACGACTTCAACATTCGAGCTAATTAACACTTACACCAAGGATTACAAAGTGATCTTCGTCGGCGATGCGACGATGGCGCCTTATGAGATTACCCACGCGGGCGGCAGTATCGAGCACTACAATGAAGAGGCGGGGGCCGTCTGGTGTCAGCGAATAACGGACGCTTTTGAGCATTTTGTCTGGCTTAATCCTACGCCGAAGGAGTACTGGCAGCACAGCTACTCGATTGAGATCGTGAAAGAACTGGTAGAGGATCGAATGTTTCCGCTGTCAGTGAAGGGGCTTGAAGAAGCGATGGCGCTCTTGACCAAGTGATCAGTGACTTATCCCCGAGCGGAATGTTACAGGCCCGAAACTTATGGAACGCCTTCCTCCTCATCTTAACCCTAGCCAATTTGCTTCTCTGAAGGAGCTGTATGCCCATATTACGCGGGAGCGCGGCAGCTTGGGTGCTTACAGCTGTCTGGGAAAGACTTTGTCCTACCAAGAGTGGGATCAGCTCTCTGATCAGTTCGCTGCCTACCTGCACCATGAGACAGCAATGGTGCCCGGGGACAGAATTGCTATCCAGCTACCGAATTTGCTGCACTTTCCTGTTGCTTTGCTCGGTGCCGTCAAAGCAGGATTGGTGGTAGTCAGCACAAACCCCCTTTACACTGCCAAGGAAATGGCCCATCAGTTTAAAGACTCCGGGGCCAAAGCTGTCGTCATTCTTTCCAGTTTTTGTGACAAGCTGGAAAGCATAATCAGCGAAACCGACATAAGCTCGGTAATCGTTGCGGAACTCGGAGATTTGCAGTCACCTCTTCGACGTTTTTCTATCAATTTTGCCGCTAAATTTCTGAAATCTGCGGTGCCGAACTATCGTTTGTCGAATGCTGTGGCGTTCAGGGATTGCTATACCTATCTGTCTCATCCGCTACCCGCTCAACTGGAAACCGGCTCTGGCGATGATCTCGCAGCAATCCTGTATACAGGAGGGACCACGGGCTATTCGAAGGGCGCGATGCTCAGCCACAATAATCTGATTGCCAACATGATGCAGCTGTGGTCACGCTGTGGCCTGATCATCGGGGAGGGGGTTGAGGAAATTGCTGCACCACTTCCGCTCTACCACAGTTACGCATTTTTGCTGCATTGTCTGGCTATGCCTTATGCCGGCAATCTCAGCGTTCTGATACCGAATCCCAGAGACCTTGATAGCGTGCTGAGCGCTTTTGTAAAGCACAAAATCAGTGGCTTTGTCGGCATTAACACCCTCTATCTGGCCTTGCTTGAACATCCTCCTTTCTGCGCGCTTGACTTCAGCGATCTTCGATTTTGTGGAGCGGGTGGAATGGCTCTGTCGTCCTCGATAGCCAAGCGTTGGGAGCACCTGACGGGTTGTGAGATCTTTGAGGGGTATGGCCTCACCGAATGCTCTCCAGTGGTCTCTGTGAATTTGCCCGGTAAAGTGCGACTGGGCACGGTTGGCGAACTTGTGCCTGAGACAGAGATTATGGCGGTCGACGACGCTGGACAGACGGTAGGTATCGGAGAGCGCGGCGAGGCCTGCATCAGAGGGCCGCAGGTGATGCTGGGGTACTGGCAGCAAGCAGAGGCAACCCGTGACGCCATTACCGAAGACGGCTGGTTTAGGACCGGCGATTATGTAGAAATCAGTGAAGATGGATACATCACAGTTGTTGACAGAAAAAAGGACATGATTCTTGTTTCTGGATTCAATGTCTTTCCCACTGAAATCGAAGATTGGGTGAATCAGCATCCGGACGTGCTTGAATCTGCTGCGATAGGCGTTCCGGACGAGCGCCGCGGTGAGCGGGTGAAGCTTTATGTTGTGCGAAAGGCTGAAACCCTCTCTGTGGAAGAAATCACAGAGCATTGCGCCCTCGGGCTGACAGCCTACAAAATGCCCAAAGAAATTGTTTTTGCGGATGAGCTTCCTAAATCCCTGATTGGGAAGATCCTGCGAAAAGAGCTCAAATAATCGCTCTTGAGCCGCTCTCTGAACCCTTCCCTGACGTGAAAAATGACATGCTGATCGAAGATCTGGAAAAACGGTTACCGGACTGTCAGTCTGGTGACCAGTTCCGATTTCGCAGACGGCTGGCCGCGCAGCGAAAGAAAATGCCGGGCGGCGATCAGGCGAAGGCGCTGAATCAGTTAGCAAAAGAAATTCAGCAGTCAGTCAGAGCCTGTCAGGCCCGTGATATGGCCATCCCCAGACAGATGTGCTACCCGGCTGAGTTGCCGGTAAGTGAAAATGCCTCGAAACTGGTTCAGCTTATTCGCGATCATCAGGTGTTGATCGTGGCGGGTGATACGGGGTCAGGTAAAACAACTCAGTTGCCAAAGATCTGCCTGGAAGCGGGTTTAGGGCGAAGAGGTCTGATTGGTCATACGCAACCCAGGCGTCTGGCTGCTTCGTCCGTGGCGGCCAGAATAGCTGAGGAACTGGGAACCGAAGTGGGGAAGGGTATCGGTTTTCAGGTCAGATTCAGTGAGAGAACCGCGCCTGAAACGTATCTGAAGGTGATGACCGATGGCATTCTGCTGGCTGAAATTCAACAAGACAGGTTCCTTAATCGATATGAAGCGCTGATCATAGATGAAGCGCACGAGAGGTCGCTCAATATCGATTTTCTTCTGGGTTATCTGAAGGGACTCCTTCGCCGCAGGCCAGATCTTAAACTCATCGTCACTTCGGCTACTATCGACGTCGAGAAATTTTCAGCACACTTCGATGATGCTCCTATCATGAGAATATCTGGCCGAACCTTTCCGGTCGAGATTGAATACGCCCCGCTGAGTACAGACGCTGAAAAACTGAATCAACCGGAAACGATGGCTGAGGCTGTCGTCTCAGCGGCAAAGCGGATCCGGGAACGGGATTCGGAATTGAAACAACATACTGGCGATGTTCTGGTGTTCCTTGCAACAGAAAGAGAGATTCGGGATACCGCGCAGGCCTTACGTCGAGCGCGTCTTCCGGATACTGAGATTTTGCCGCTGTACGCGCGCCTCCGACAGTCAGAGCAGGCACGGATATTCACAGCCCACAAGGGGCGCAGGATTGTGCTTTCTACGAATGTGGCAGAAACCTCAATCACTGTTCCCGGTATCAACTATGTGATCGACACCGGGCTAGCGCGAACCAGTCGCTACAGTATCCAGAGCAAAATACAAAGACTCCCGATCGAACGCATTTCGAAGGCGAGCGCCAATCAAAGAAAAGGTCGCTGCGGCAGGCTTGCTGAGGGCTTCTGTATCAGGCTGTATTCTGAAGCGGATTTTGAAAGCCGCGATGAGTTTACTGATCCGGAAATTATGCGAACGAATCTGGCATCGGTCATTCTGAGGATGCTTTCCTTAAAAATAGGAGATATCACCAAGTTTCCCTTCCTGGAAGCGCCAGAGTCGAGAGCTGTCAACGATGGCTTTAAATTGTTGGAAGAATTAAACGCTATTGACGGGAAGAAGCAGCTCACGCAAGCAGGTCGGCAAATGGCCAGTCTGCCGGTAGATCCAAAGCTGGCCCGGATGCTTGTGGCTGCGAATGCGCAGGGCTGTCTCAGTGAACTGTTGATTATTGTGAGCGCGCTGAGTATTCAGGATCCGAGGGAGCAGGGTGCCGGAAGTAAAGAACAGGCAGAAGAAGCCCGGCATGAGTTTCGCCACCCGGATTCAGATTTCCTCAGTTTCAAAAATCTGTGGGATTCATATGAGGAAATCCGACAGAGCGCTTCACAGTCGCAGTTGAGAAAGTATTGTAAAACTTACCATCTGAGCTACATGCGCATGCGGGAATGGCGGGAGGTTCACCGACAATTGCTGGTGACTTGTCAGCAATTAAAGTTCCGTATGAACCGTGAGCCAGCGGAATATTCATCAATACACAAGGCAATCCTCAGTGGGGCAATCAGCCAGGTTGCCTGCCACCAGGAAGGTAAAGTCTATCAGGGAGTTCGGAATAAGAAATTCCTGCTGATAAAGAGTTCTGCTCTGGCGGGAAGGCGCCCGCGATGGATTGTGACGTCAGGGCTCATTGAAACCTCTCAGGCTTTTGCCAGCGTCGCTGCAAAAATTGAACCTGAATGGGCTGAAGAGGCGGCACTGCACCTCGTTAAGAGCGAAATCTATGAGCCGCACTGGAGCAAAAAACGCCAGCAAGTTATTGCCCACGAAAAAATCAGTCTATTAGGACTCACGCTTATCGAAAAGAGAGTGATTTCCTGTAGAAAGCTGGATCCGGAACTGGCTAGAGAGTTGTTTATCAAGCAGGGGCTGGTGACTGATGAGGTTGTTCTGAAATCGCCATTGCTTGCTCATAACCGGCGCTTTCTCAAGCAGCTTGAAAAGGAAGAGGAAAAGCTGCGCAGGCCTGAGTTGCTGCTCAGCGAGCGAGATATCTATCGGTTTTATGAAAAGGCTCTCCCGTCTCAGTTGGCCTCCACCGCGGAACTGGCCCATTGGCTAAAAACTGCCTCTGCGCAAGAGACAAGTAAGCTCGAAATGACCCGATCGAACCTGGTTGAGTCTGATAAAGCGTATCCGGACGAGTCTTTCTTTCCAGATCAGGCGGCAATTCACAATAACAAACTTACACTCAACTACCAATTCAAACCGGGCCACGACCGAGATGGAGCGACACTGGAAGTTCCTCGTGCAGTACTGACTCAATTGCGGCAGTCTGATCTGGACTGGGCCGTACCGGGTATTCTGCGAGATCGATCGATAGCACTTCTGAAGACCCTGCCAAAGTCTTTAAGAAAACAGCTGATCCCCATCAGTGGCTTCGTCGACAGCATACTGCCCCAGATGGCTGCCGGCGACGGGGATTTTATTTCTGCACTTTGCATACAGATAAGACGTGCAAAAGGAATATCCTTGTGCGCCAGCGATTTTGACGAAAATCGTCTGCCCGCTCATTTAAAGCTGAAAATCAAAGTTCTTGACAGTAAGGGCAAGGAGGTTGGGTACGCGACAGACTTAAAGGCGCTACAGCAAGAGCACGCCGGGGAGAGGTATTCCGCCGAAGTGAATGCCAGTGGTTTATTCGGGCATGAGCTGGAGTGCACCGGAATGCGGGACTGGGAATGCGGTGATCTGCCGGAATCGGTAAGCCTCGGCGAAGAACTGGTGCTGGTGAGATATCCGGCACTGGTAGACGAGCAAACGGGTGTAGGAGTTCGGTTATTCGCAGAAGAAGACCGTGCAATGGCATCTCATCGCAAAGGGCTATTACGCCTTTACATGCTGAAAAACGCGCAGTTGAAGAAAGCAGCAAAAAAGCAGCTCGAACACTTTCAGCAGAAACACGTACTGAAATTTCCGCCCGGGATGTCGAATCTTCCGACAGAAGCTGTTGCAGCCAGTTATGTAAAAGCGTTTGCTGTGCGTGAAAAATCCATTCGCAGTCGAGCGGCTTTTAGTGCCCAGTACGACGATTGTCGCGGAGAATTGATCACATGGGTTAATCGTCTTGAAGTCCTACTGGAGAAAATTTTAGAGGGGCGCCTATCCGTTCAGAGGCAACTGAGCCGGCTTCGATCCGGGCGGGAACACTATGCGGCCGATGACGTTGAATCGCAGCTGCATCAGCTTCTGCGGGCCGGTTTCGTTGTTGACACAGCCTGGGAGTGGCTTGAGCAGTACCCCCGATATATCCAGGCCATTCTCAAAAGACTGGAGTCTGCACCTCATCTCGGAGCGAGGGATCAGGAGCTGACTGCCAATATTCAGTCGTATTGGCGAAGATATGAAGCCCAAAGTGATCAGAAGCACACAGAGAAACAGCCGGAAGTTGATTTATTGCGCTGGATGATCGAAGAATACCGGGTGTCCTGTTTTGCGCAATCTCTCGGTACGAAGCTTCCAGTGTCAGAAAAGCGCTTAGAGAAACTGATCCGATCGTTCGATGGCTGATCTACTCCGTTTCAACAAAGAAAGGCTGCCGGCTCAAATCAGGCAGGAGACCGTCCGGTCTGACCAGGCCGCGCTTTATCAAAGAATTTTGTGACGACCTGCGATAATAACGACTGACTTTGACAGCGACAGGAGGCCAGCGCATCAAATCTGTACTTCGCATCTGCCTGATTTGTGGTCTGTTGTCTTCAGTTATGCCTGCTGTCGCGCAATCCCCCGATCCCTGGATTGATAACAACAGGCGAATTTATGCGCTTAACGATTTTTTTGATCGCCTCATTATCCGCCCGGTAGCGACTACCTATCGCAGTTTGCTGCCAAGGTTTGCTCGTCAGGGGGTCGGGAACTTTTTCAGCAACGTGGATGAAATTAACGTATTCGTCAATGATCTGCTTCAGTTCAAACTGGGCCACGCTGTCAGCGATACCGGCCGCTTCGTGCTGAACAGTACGGTTGGTTTAGGGGGCTTTCTTGATATTGCCAGCAGTGTAGGCCTTGATAAAAACGAGGAGGACTTCGGGCAGACTCTTGCCTTCTGGGGTGTTGGTGCTGGGCCTTATCTGGTGCTTCCGGTTTTCGGTGCCAGTAATGTTCGCGATACCTTTGGACTTGTCTTGGATACCGTGTTTAACCCGATACAGTACTACAGGGAGAGTGCGCTCCGGTATCCACTCCTGCTGCTGGAAGAGCTTGATACAAGGGCTGCTTATCTGGCCTTAGACGACCTGGTGGTGGGTGATCGTTATTTGTTCATAAGAGAAGCGTATGTCCAACGCAGGAACTTCCTGGTAAAAGACGGGGTCGTTGAGGATGAATTCGGGGCATTTTAGCATTTCTCCTTCGCACCACAGGCGTCGGATCCGCAACAGCCCTAACTTTCCCTGGCGATGATTTTTGCTTTGATGAAGTCCGTATGAGAGACGTAGATAAGGTCAGACACTTTCCTGATCAGGTGTTCCTCATACATATCAATTTGTTCATCTGAAAAGGCGATCCGCCACATATCCTGAACCAGCTGAAGTTTTTGGGAATAGCTGTACTCATCGTTAATCAGACGGGTGAATTCGTAAAGTGAAGTTGCCTGATCCGCTCCCTCTTGCGCCAGACGCGTCAACTCCTGAATGTCTTCTTCCTGAATGTGCAAACTGCTTTGCAGAAGAGAGACGAGTTCAGATTTTTCCCTGTCATCGAGTTCATGGTCCGCTTTCATGACTTCAATAAAAAGGGCAGCGCAGGCGAGCTGGGTCTCTGACGCGATTTGCTTGTCAGGCGACGGAGGTTTAGCCAGCTTTTCGTCAAAAAATGCTTTGATGGAACTCAGCATGTGAACTTCCCATACGTGTTTGCAGCCTTCGGGACTGGATTTCAATCCACCAGATCCAGAGCATCCATTATGACATCAATTCCCGCATCAGGTAGATAACTATTCTCACTTAAGTGTCTTCGGAACTGTTTTCCTCCTGGCTGACCCTTATACAGCCCGAGAAGGTGTCGGCTCATGTGTTTCAGGGGCGTCCCTTTGGCAAGCTCCTGCTCGACATAGGGCAGGTAGTTCATCAGATAGTCCCTGCGCTGACGTATCGGGGTGTTGGTCTCATAGAAAAAAGGATCGACTTGATGGAGGATAAAGGGATTCTGGTAGGCTTCGCGGCCCAGCATCACACCATCAACCACCTCCATCAGGCCTTGTGCCTGCGTGAGGCTGGTGATGCCGCCATTGATGACAATAGTGAGCTCCGGGAAGGTTTCTTTGACGGCAAACACCCTTTCATAGCGCAGAGGGGGGATTTCGCGATTTTCTTTCGGGCTCAATCCCGACAAGACGGCGATTCGGGCGTGAATGATGAATACCTTACACCCCGCTGCGGCGACCTTTTCCACAAACTGAAGCAGATCTGACAGGGACTCTCGATTGTCAATGCCAATTCGGGACTTCACCGTTACCGGGCAGTCCACCTCGCCCTGCATACTGGCAACGCAGCGAGCAACCAGTTCTGGTCTGGCCATCAGGCAGGCTCCGAATGCGCCAGACTGGACACGGTCGCTGGGACACCCGACGTTCAGGTTGATTTCATCGAAGCCCGCTTTCTGGCCCAGCGTCGCTGCTTCGGCCAGTTCGTCCGGGTCACTGCCTCCAAGCTGAAGGGCCACAGGGTGCTCGCAAGGATCGTGTTGAAGCAGATAGTTCGCATCACCGTACTTCAGGGCGGCGCTGGTTACCATCTCGGTATACAGTAAGGCGTTTTTACTGAACTGTCGCAGAAATACCCGATCATGACGATCTGTCCAGTCCATCATTGGTGCGACGCAAAATGCATGCCTGTGCACAGCGGTGATCTCTAATTAGCAGGGGCGCATGTGATATCCGATGCCATCTGATTAGTCAAGAATTCGCGCAGTGCCTTAGGCTTTGCGCGTCAATGGCGTATAATTGCCAGCCTGAACGGCAACGCCAAGTCCCAAACTTTCGTAAAGCTTAGATTTATTATGCCAACTGTGAAAACCCGTATCGCTCCTTCGCCCACCGGTGACCCACATGTTGGGACGGCTTACATTGCGCTGTTTAACCGGTGCTTTGCGCAGCAGCATGGCGGTAAATTCCTGCTGCGCATTGAAGATACCGATCAGCAGCGTAGCACGTCAAAATCTGAGCAGGAGATCCTTGATGCGCTTGCCTGGCTTGGTTTGAGCTGGGATGAGGGTGTGGGCGTTGGCGGGGATCACGGTCCCTATCGTCAGAGCGAGCGCGCTGACATCTATCGCGACCATATTGAGATCCTGTTGGAGAAAGGGTCTGCCTTTCCCTGCTTCTGTTCTGCCCAGAGACTTGACGAGGTACGTCATGCGCAAATGGCTGCCAAACAGACGCCCGGATATGATGGACACTGCCTGTCTCTGGATCATGCGGAACGGCAAAGGAAGATTCAGAGTGGTGAGCCGTATGTCATTCGCATGGTAGTCCCGGATCAGGGCGAGTGTCATTTCACGGACCTTTTGCGGGGTGAAGTCACTATCCAGTGGGCCCAGGTAGACATGCAGGTGCTGATGAAGTCTGATGGTCTGCCAACCTACCATTTTGCGAACGTGGTGGATGACCACCTGATGGGCATCACGCATGTTATCCGGGGTGAAGAGTGGATTAATTCGGTACCGAAACACGTCCTGTTGTACGAGTATTTCGGCTGGGATACGCCGGTATTTTGTCACATGCCGCTGCTGAGGAATCCGGATAAGAGCAAGCTCAGCAAACGAAAGAATCCCACCAGTATCAATTACTATCGTGATATGGGCTACTTGCCAGAAGCGGTGGTGAATTATCTGGGCCTCATGGGATGGTCAATGCCTGGCGGCGAGGAAAAATTCTCCCTGACTGATATGAGCTCGGCATTCGACATCCTGCGCGTATCGCTGGGCGGGCCGATTTTCGATGTGGAAAAGCTGGATTGGCTGAATGGGAGATATCTGCGGGAAGAGCTCAGTGATGAAGAATTTGCGTCACGCTACCTGCAATGGGCCAATAAGGGGAACCGCTTAGGCAGAATAGTGCCGCTGGTTCAGCCGCGTGTTGAGAAGTTCAGCGATGTGATTGGCCTCGGTGCTCAGTTTCTGGACGGCCTTGTTGCCATCGATGCGGCGCGGTTTGAGCACAAAAATCTGAGCGCTGAACAAAGCATCAAGATACTGCAATTCAGTCTGTGGCGATTGGAAGGCCTGCAAGTCTGGAGCCGGGAACAGATCGAAGAAACTTTGCTTGACCTTGCGGAGCGAATGGACTTGAAGATTCGTGATTTTCTCTTTCCTGTTTTTATCGGCATCAGCGGCAGTGCCGTTTCCACCTCGGTGATGGACAGCCTCTCGATTCTGGGTCTTGATCTCTCTCGGGCGCGTCTTCGGCATGCTATTACCGTGCTTGGCGGGGTGTCCAAGAAGCTGTCAAAAAGCCTAGAGAAAGAATATCAGGCCCTCGGGAACCGGACAGCGGATTGAGGGAGGTTTCATTGACAGCTTGGCAGGCTGTGCTTAGAATGCGCGTCTTCCGTCGACAGGCGGCTGTGGGGCCTTAGCTCAGCTGGGAGAGCGCAACACTGGCAGTGTTGAGGTCACCGGTTCGATCCCGGTAGGCTCCACCATTTCTCTGCACACTGCGCTTAATCAGCCTGAAAATCTATTCACTGCCAGCTTCGCTGCCTGCCGCCTTGCTCCGTAGCCGCCTTGGCTGCCCAACTTAAAATCCGACCCCCGAACCAGATGTTTTGCAAATTGTACCGGCTGCGCGGTGACTGCAGCCTGGACCGCGGTCTACAGGCTGCGGGATGTGACGTCGAGCTATTACGGCGGATGGCAGCGACCGGTGGCTATCGGGAATCGGGATAGTCTCTTTGGGTATAGCCCTGATAGAGTTGACGGGGCCGACCGATGCGGTAGTTTTCACTGAGCATCTCATGCCAGTGGGCGATCCAGCCTGGCGTTCGACCCGTCGCAAAAATCACGGTGAACAGGCTTGTTGGGATGCCGATTGCCTTCAGAATGATGCCGGAGTAGAAATCCACATTCGGGAACAGTTTGCGCTCGATGAAGTAGTCATCCTCAAGAGCAATTTTCTCCAGTTTCTTTGCAATTCTCAACAGAGGGTCATTCTCACTGCCCAACTCTTCAAGAACCTCGTCGCAGATGCCCCTGATCACAGTTGCTCTGGGGTCGTAGTTCTTGTAGACGCGATGTCCGAATCCCATCAGTCTGAATGGGTCGTCCTTGTCTTTGGCTCGGGCAATAAACTCTTCTATTCTGGATTCGTCCCCTATTTGATTCAGCATGTCCAGCACAGCTTCATTTGCGCCGCCGTGAGCAGGCCCCCAGAGCGCAGCAATACCGGAAGCGATGCAGGCATACGGATTGGCACCCGTGGATCCTGCGAGTCGCACGGTTGAAGTCGACGCGTTCTGCTCATGATCCGCATGGAGCAGGAAGAGTGTGTCGACAGCTTTGGCCAGCACCGGGCTGACTTTGGGCGGCTCGCAAGGGGTGCCGAACATCATATGCAGGAAATTTTCAGCGAAGCCCATGTCATTTTGTGGATACATAAAAGGCTGGCCGATTCCGTGCTTATAGCACATTGCCGCCAAAGTGGGCATCTTGGCTATCACGCGGTGCGCGGCTTTGATCCGGTGTTCAGGGTTGTCGTTGTCCAGACTGTCATGGTAGAACGCCGATAGGGCCCCAACCACGCCGCACAGCATTGCCATGGGGTGTGCAGTGCGAGGAAATCCCCTGAAGAACTGATGGATCGCTTCGTCGACCATGGTGTGATAGCGGATGGAATTGACGAATTGGTCGTGTTGAGCAGTATCCGGCAGTTCGCCATGCAACAGCAGATAGCACGTCTCCAGGAAGTTCGATTTCTCCGCCAGTTGCTCTATAGGGTAGCCACGGTGGAGAAGGACACCTGCCGCCCCATCGATATAGGTGATCTTCGACTCACAGGAGGCCGTTGAAACAAATCCGGGATCGTAGGTAAAAACGCCTTGACTGACGAGTCCTCTGACATCAACGACGTCAGGTCCAGTACTGCCTTGATAAACGGGGAGGTCGATAGTATCTGCGTTCCCGTCGATTTTTAGCTGGGCCTTTATTTCGGTCATTCCTTGCTCCTACTCAGTGGGTATTCCCGATTCAGGAAAGGTTTTTATAAATTGTTTTAAAACAGTGTCTTAAAGGGGTTAATTAATGCAATAAGTTGCTTAAGATAAGGCGAAAATCGGGCAGCAAGGATAGGGAGTTAGCGATACGATTGTCAAATCTCCTTGGCCTGTCGCTGGGCCGGGGTTCCTTGCATGGTCGCTACCTCGGGATGTCTGTCTCACAGAGGTTGCGACAAACCGGTGGCTTTCTCGTTGGTAGCAACAACCCCGTATGAGTAAGCGGCGTACGGTTTTTGGGCGTACCGTATTGATTTTCGTCAAGTTTTTGACGATTTAAGGGTAATTTGACAAACCATTGTCATAATCGAAGGCCTGACCCCAGGTTTTATTGTATTGGAAAGGTCTAGCGAATATACTCGTTGCCCGTTCAAGTAGTTAATTTGTAACAAAATTTCCGGTGGCCGACGCTGTAGCCCTGAGCGTCGGTTGCGCACATAAAAATAATCCTTATGCGACGGTATGTTATCACGTGAAAGACACTCGCCCCGTTAACCTTGATCTGACGACAGTCAAATTCCCGCTGCCTGCGATAACCTCGATTCTCCACAGAATCTCCGGTGTTGCCTTGTTTTTCGGCATCGGCGTTGTGCTTTATCTACTGCAGCTTTCGCTCGAATCAGAAGCCGGATTCGAGCGGGTGACGGAGTTGCTCCGCGCGACTCCGGTCAAGCTCATGGTCTGGCTGATTCTTGCAGGCCTGTTGTACCACCTGATCGCAGGGATAAAACACCTGCTGATGGACTGGGGGCTCGGTGAAAGCCGGGAAGGGGCTCTGCGAGGCGCGCAAGTTACCCTGATACTTGCCCTTGTTGCGGCAGTTTTGTCTTGGGGGATGATATGGTAACCAATGCCACAAGTTTCAGCAGATCCGGTTTGTCTGACTGGATCATTCAGCGCTTCAGCGCGGTCATTCTGGCGGCCTACACCCTGTTCATACTGGCTGTGCTAGGGGCTACGCCTGAGCTGGATTATGAGAGCTGGCGAGCAGTCTTCAGCCAGAATTCTGTGCGCCTGTTCAGCATTATTTCTTTGTTTGCGCTCTGCGGACACACCTGGGTCGGGATGTGGACGGTTGGAACCGACTACCTGACTGGCAGGCAATTGGGGGGCAAGGGCACCTTCATAAGACTTATTTATCAGTCATTCTGCGTTCTGCTCATTGCGGTGTATCTGCTCTGGGGCATTCAGATATTTTGGGGTAGTTAGATGTCGGGTTATCGAAGTATTTCTTTTGACGCAGTGATCGTCGGCGGTGGCGGAGCCGGCATGCGTGCTGCGCTGCAGCTCGCGCAGTCAGGATACAAAACTGCTGTGATTTCCAAGGTGTTTCCGACGCGATCGCACACGGTGTCTGCACAAGGGGGTATCACCTGTGCGATCGCCAGTGCAGATCCGAATGATGATTGGCGTTGGCACATGTATGACACGGTGAAAGGATCAGACTACATCGGTGATCAGGATGCCATTGAATACATGTGCAGTGAGGGTCCGCAGACCGTTTTTGAGCTCGAGCACATGGGGCTGCCGTTCTCCCGGACCGACAACGGTCGGATTTACCAGCGTCCTTTTGGCGGCCAGTCGAAAGATTTCGGTAAAGGAGGGCAAGCCGCGCGGACTTGTGCAGCAGCCGACCGCACGGGCCATGCGCTTTTGCACACGCTCTATCAGGGGAACGTCAAAAACAATACTGTCTTTTTTAACGAATGGTATGCCACTGACCTAGTTAAGAATCAGGACGGTGCGGTAGTCGGCGTCATGGCGATCTGCATCGAAAACGGTGAGACGGTGTTTATCCAATCCAAAGCCACGGTTTTTGCAACGGGCGGTGCGGGACGGATCTATGCTTCAACAACTAATGCTCTGATCAATACCGGCGACGGAGTCGGCATGGCTATGCGCGCGGGTTATCCCATGCAGGACATGGAAATGTGGCAGTTTCACCCGACCGGAATTTATGGCGCCGGGACTTTGGTTACGGAGGGCTGCCGGGGTGAAGGCGGCTATCTGATCAACAAAGATGGCGAGCGATTTATGGAGCGCTATGCGCCTAACGCCAAGGATCTCGCCGGGCGCGATGTCGTTGCCCGATCGATGGTGTTGGAAATACTGGAAGGGCGGGGCTGCGGTGAGCATGGAGATCATGTCAAGCTCAAGCTCGATCATCTTGGTGAGGAAGTGCTGAATGCAAAATTGCCAGGCATTCTTGAGCTGTCCCGAACCTTTGCTCACGTGGATCCGGTGAAGGAGCCTATTCCCGTTGTGCCCACCTGTCACTACATGATGGGTGGTATTCCGACCAATGTTCATGGCCAGGCTCTCACCCAGACAGACGATGGTGAGGATGAAATTATCCCGGGGCTTTTTGCGGTCGGAGAAGTCGCTTGCGTTTCCGTACATGGCGCTAACCGTCTGGGCGGAAACAGCCTTCTTGATCTCGTCGTTTTTGGTCGTGCCGCGGGCAAGCACATTGAAGAAATGCTGTCCCAGGGCGTTGAGCAGCGCCAGGTGGCCCAGACCGATATTGAAGAGGCATCCCAGCGTCTAGTAAAGCTCAATGAGTCGACCTCCGGTGAGAGTATTCCTGCGCTGCGGGCGGAGTTGCAGCAGGTGATGCAGAATCACTTTGGCGTATTCCGCAGTGGTGACTTCATGAAGGAAGGCGTGCAAAAACTGGCGGCCCTGAGGGAGCGTCTTAATAACATCTACCTGGAAGATAAAAGCGCGACGTTCAACACGGCGCGTATTGAGGCGCTTGAGCTGCAGAATCTTTTTGAGGTCGCTGAGGCGACTGCTATTGCTGCTGAGGGAAGGACTGAGAGTCGCGGAGCGCATGCGCGGGATGATTTCCGTGAGCGCGATGATGAAAACTGGCTGTGCCATTCCATGTATTTTCCAGGAGAAAAGCGGATCGGCAAGCGCGATGTGAATTTTACGCCACGCACGGTCGACACGTTTCAGCCGAAAGTCCGAACCTATTAATCAACTGCTGCACGTCGTAAATAAACGTCTGTGTGATTTAAAAGAGAGTTATTGATACCGTGTTAGTCAGCATCTACCGATATAACCCCGAAGTTGATACCAAGCCCAGTATGCAAGAATACGAAGTGGATCTGCCCGAAGGTAAAGATCTCATGGTTCTTGACGTACTCGCCTTAGTCAAGGAGCAGGATGCTTCTGTGGCTTACCGGCGTTCCTGCAGAGAAGGTGTTTGCGGCTCTGACGGGATGAACATTAACGGCACCAACGGACTGGCCTGTATCACGCCGCTGTCGGCTGTGGGTGGTCCTGCAAACAAACTGGTGCTTCGTCCGCTGCCTGGCTTGCCAGTCATCCGTGACTTGGTGGTCGATATGGCCATCTTTTATCAGCAATTTGAAAAGGTACAGCCCTATCTGATCAACGATGCACCTGCGCCTGCTATTGAGCGCTTGCAAACGCCTGAAGACAGAGCAAAGTTGGATGGTCTTTACGAGTGTATTCTGTGCGCATGCTGCAGTACGAATTGTCCGTCATTCTGGTGGAACCCGGACAAGTTTATCGGGCCTGCCGGACTTCTTCAGGCATATCGTTTTCTGGCAGACAGCCGAGACACAGCGACCGAAGAACGACTTTCTGATTTAGATGATCCGTTCAGTGTGTTTCGCTGCAGGGGGATCATGAACTGTGTGGCAGTGTGTCCTAAGGGGCTTAACCCCACACGAGCTATTGGGCATATCAGGAGTATGCTGATTTCTCAGGGAACCTGAGTACGCAGATGGCAAAACTGATGCCCGAGGCATCAAAATGTGCCGGTTAATGCTCGTTTTAGGACAACAGTGATGCACGAGAACATCATGGAATTAATGTGGAGTACGGGGCATCTGTCCGGCTCCAACGCCGAATACGTCGAAGAACTCTACGAAGACTACCTGACGGATCGTGAATCCGTTCCAGAACAGTGGTGTGCGTTTTTTGACTCCCTTGCCTCTGCCGTCATGGAAAACGGCGATCCCGATGTTTCTCATGCCAGCATCCGGCGGGATTTTAAAGCACTCAGTAAAGTCAGTCGTTATGCGCCGGTCCTCAGTAATGAAGCGGTCGTCAATTCGGATCACGAAAACAAACAGGTTCACGTACTGCAGCTGATCAGTTCCTACCGGGTCAGAGGGCATCAGAAGGCGAAATTGGATCCGCTTGGCATCATGCACAGGGAAAGAGTGCCTGATCTTGAACTCGAATTTCATGATCTCTCGCCGGTCGATTTTTCCACCGTTTTCCAGACCGGGTCTCTGTTCGTCAGCAAGCAGAAGGCAACGCTGAGAGAGATGGTCGATACGCTGGAGCGGATCTACTGCGGTTCAGTTGGCTATGAGTTCATGCATATCGTCAATCTCGAAGAGAAACAGTGGATACAGCAAAGAATTGAGAGCAATGACGGCTATCCGACGTTTGAAAACGACGTTAAACGACATCTTCTTGAGCGTCTGACTGCGGCAGAGGGTCTGGAAAAACATCTTGATTCCAAGTATCCGGGTACCAAACGTTTCGGTCTGGAGGGCGGCGAGAGCCTGATACCTGCGCTGGATGAGCTGGTCCAGCGATCCGGAAAATACGGCGCGAAAGAGATCGTACTGGGTATGGCCCATCGCGGTCGCCTGAATGTGCTGGTGAATATCCTTGGGAAAAACCCAGCGGATCTGTTCGATGAATTTGAGGGTCGGGCCGTCTATCAGAGCTCTGGTGATGTGAAATATCATCAGGGCTTTTCGTCCAATATTATGACGGCCGGTGGTGAGCTCCACATGGCGATGGCATTTAACCCTTCCCACCTGGAAATTGTCGCACCTGTTGTTGAAGGCTCAGTTCGAGCCCGTCAGTCCCGGCGGAATGATGACTCCGGTGATCTTGTGGTGCCCGTAATCTGTCATGGAGATGCTGCGTTCGCAGGGCAGGGTGTGGTAATGGAAACTTTCCAAATGTCCAATACCCGCGCTTACTCCACCGGCGGTACGGTGCACATCATCGTGAATAATCAGGTCGGATTTACGACCAGTCGTCAGGATGATGCGAGGTCGACAGAATACGCCACTGATGTAGCAAAAATGGTTCAGGCCCCGATATTCCACGTCAACGCGGATGACCCGGAGGCTGTTCTATTCGTGACGCAACTGGCGCTGGATTTCCGTTACGCGTTCAAAAAAGATGTGGTGATAGATTTGGTGTGTTACCGAAGACGGGGGCACAACGAAACAGACGAGCCTTCCGGTACACAGCCCCTCATGTATGCGGCGATCAAGAAGCAGCGCTCAACTCGCGCCTTGTATGCAGAAAGCCTCATCGCTCAGGGAATACTCTCGGAAAGCGAAGCGAACGCACTGAGCGCGAATTTCCGGAAAGAGCTCGATACCGGACAGCACGTTGTGAAGAGTCTGGTCAAAGAGCCTTCTGTTGAACTCTTCGTGGACTGGAGCCCTTATCTTGGGCACGACTGGAGTCCGCACTACAACACCTCTCTGCCGGTCACGCAGTTGCGCGCACTGGCAAAAAAACTGGTTGAGCTTCCTGCTGATTTATCACTGCAAAGGCAGGTTCAAAAGGTATATCAGGATCGCTCAGCGATGGCCGCCGGTGAAACGGCAGTTGACTGGGGGTTTGCAGAAACCCTCGCTTACGCGAGTATCCTGACCAGCGGTAATAAAGTGAGGATCACTGGCCAAGATGTGGGTCGTGGCACGTTCTCTCACCGACATGCAGTAATACACGACCATAAAACTGGGAATGCCTACATACCTCTTGAGGAACTTGCAAAAGGCCAGAGTGATTTTTCGATTTATGATTCCTTGCTCTCTGAAGAAGCGGTGCTCGCGTTTGAGTACGGGTATTCAACCACCACGCCGAATGCTTTGGTGATTTGGGAGGCGCAGTTCGGGGATTTCGCCAATTCGGCGCAGGTTGTCATTGATCAATTCATTACCAGCGGCGAGCAGAAATGGAACAGGCTTTGCGGATTGACTCTGTTGCTGCCGCATGGATACGAAGGGCAGGGGCCTGAACACAGTTCGGCGCGCCTTGAGCGCTTTTTGCAGCTGTCGGCGGAACATAATATTCAGGTCTGCCTTCCCACGACAGCTGCGCAGGTTTTTCACATGCTGCGCAAACAAGTTCTGTGTCCGCTTCGCAAGCCGCTCGTTGTCATGTCTCCCAAGAGTTTGCTTCGGCACAAAGAGACCGTTTGTACCCTAGAAGAGCTTGCCGAAGGTAGCTTTCAGGTTGTCATTAATGAAACTGATGAGCTCGACAAAGCCCGCGTCAGAAAGCTGATCTTCTGCAGTGGCAAGGTTTACTACGATCTCAGGAGCGAACGTCGAAAGAGAGAAATCAAGGATATTGCCATAATTCGCTTGGAGCAGTTGTATCCGTTCCCGCATGAGGATTTTGAGGGCTGTCTCTCTGAATACAAGAACGTCAAAGAAATAACCTGGTGCCAGGAGGAGCCGATGAATCAGGGCGCCTGGTATTCCAGCCAGCACCACTTACGGCGGGCGATTCATCGCTTATTTCCAGAAATCTGGCTTGAATATGCGGGGCGGGAAGCTTCTGCCGCTGCCGCGGCGGGCTATCCGGCCCTGCATTTGAGTCAGCAAGAACAGTTTATCAATGACGCCCTTAGCTAGAGTGCTGACATCTGAATTTGAGTAATGGGCCTGTTGCCCTTCAATTAGGAACTATCATGACAACCGAGATAAAAGCCCCGCAGCTTCCGGAATCAGTACCAGACGGCACAATAGCCACCTGGTACAAAAATGTTGGTGAGAAGGTTGCACGGGATGACCTGCTTGTGGATATCGAGACTGACAAGGTCGTAATTGAAGTCGTTGCGCCAGATGATGGGGTGCTGGCAGAAATTTTGAAAGTGTCTGGTGAGACAATCACGAGTAACGAGGCTATCGCGAAATTTGAGGTCGGAACCGAAGAAGGGGTCAGTGGCAGCCCCTCCGCACAGGTGAAGGCTGTCTCAAATGAGACTGTGAGCGCTCCGACGGCTAGTGAGAGCGCTGCGCTCTCTCCGGCGGCGCGAAAACTCATCGAGGAAAACAGCCTTGCAGTAAATGAAATCTCCGGAACCGGGAAAGACGGCCGCATTACCAAGGAAGATGTAGTAAATCACCTTTCCGCTCAGAGTTCGACGACGCCGAAGTCAAATGAAGGCGGGCCAGCGCAAGAGGTTTCAATCAGCTCGGAAGGCCGGATTGAAGAGCGCGTGCCCATGAGCAGGCTGAGGGCAAAAGTGGCTGAACGCCTGCTTACTGCGACCCAGACGACGGCGATGCTCACCACTTTCAATGAGGTGAATATGCAGCCAGTGATGGATATTCGAGCGAAATATAAAGAAGAATTTGAAAAAGCCCATGACGGGGTGCGGCTCGGATTTATGTCGTTTTTCGTGCGGGCTTCCATTGAAGCTCTGAAACGTTTTCCTGCGGTCAACGCCTCAATAGATGGTAACGATATTGTTTATCATGGCTATCAGGATATTGGCGTTGCGGTGTCTTCTCCTCGCGGGCTTGTGGTTCCTGTATTGCGTAATGCGGACAATATGGGCCTGGCCGGAATCGAGAAGGAGATACGAAATTTTGGTGAAAAGGCCAGAGACGGCAAGTTGGCTATTGAAGAAATGACAGGTGGTACCTTTACCATTTCCAATGGTGGGGTCTTCGGATCGCTGTTATCCACTCCGATTCTAAATCCACCCCAAACTGCGATTTTGGGAATGCATAAGATTCAGGAGAGGCCGATGGCTGTGAGCGGAGAGGTCAAGGTGTTGCCGATGATGTATCTCGCGCTGTCTTATGATCACCGCATGATTGATGGAAAAGAAGCGGTTCAGTTTCTGGTCACCATAAAGGATCTTCTTGAAGATCCCACCAGACTTATTTTGGAAATTTAGTTGGCAGGGCAGCAGGAAAAGTTATGACTAAAGAATACGATGTGGTTGTCATTGGCTCCGGGCCCGCAGGCTACCATGCAGCTATCCGGTGCGGGCAGCTGGGATTCAGTACGGCGTGTATCGAAAAGTGGCAAAACAAGGACAAGAAAACCGTTTTTGGCGGCACTTGTCTTAACGTTGGGTGTATTCCTTCAAAAGCGCTGTTGGATACCTCTCACAAATTCATTGAAGCGCAGCATGATTTTGAAACGCACGGCATCAAAGTTTCCGCAGTAAATATTGATGTGCCGGCGATGATTGAGCGGAAAGATCAGGTGGTTAAGCAGCTGACGTCAGGCGTTGCCGGTTTGCTGTCAGGCAATAAGGTCGATACCTACAGCGGCACAGGCAAAGTGACCTCACCTGAGACAGTTGCAGTCAGCGATCCCGAAGGTGAGACGCTGGAGTTGAGAGCCAAGCACATCATTATTGCTGCCGGATCGGTCCCAATAGAGATACCGCCAACACCAATCGACCAGAACACGATCGTGGACAGCACCGGAGCTCTGGAGTTTCAGGAAGTGCCAAAGAGACTCGGGGTGATTGGCGCGGGGGTTATTGGTCTTGAGCTGGGCAGTGTGTGGGCTCGCCTCGGCGCTGACGTAGTCGTGCTTGAAGCGATGGAGGGCTTTCTGCCGGCAGTGGATCGTCAAATCGCCAAAGAAGCCGCCAAGATTTTCACCAAGCAAGGCCTCCAGATCAAACTGGGCGCCCGGGTTACCGGCAGTAAGCTCAGTGGGGGGAAAGCCAAGAAATCGGTCACTGTTGAGTATACCGACAGTGATGGAGAGCAAAAGGCGACTTTTGACAAGCTGATCGTTGCTGTCGGAAGAAAACCTTATACAGAAGGGCTTTTTGATTCTTCGCTGGGCATCGAACTCGACGAGCGCGGATTCATTAAGGTGGATGAGCAGTGCGCCACTTCCATTCCTTCGATTTACGCCTGTGGAGATGTGGTGAGAGGTCCTATGCTGGCCCATAAAGGTATGGAAGAAGGCATTATGGTTGCTGAGCGTCTTGCTGGGAAAAAAGCTCAGGTCAACTATGAATTGGTTCCCTCTGTCATTTACACGCATCCTGAAATAGCCTGGGTGGGCAAAAATGAAGAGGAGCTCAAGGCGGCCGGCATTGACTATAACGTAGGTGTCTTCCCGTTTGCTGCCAGCGGCCGCGCGCTGGCTGCTAATGATTCAGAAGGTATGGTTAAGATCATTGCCGATGCGGCGACGGACAGGATTTTGGGTTGTCATATTATAGGCCCCAGTGCCGCTGACTTGATGCAGCAGGTAGTGATCGCGATGGAGTTCAGTGCCAGCGCTGAAGACCTCGGTTTGACAATGTTTTCTCATCCTACCCTGTCAGAAGCGGTGCATGAGGCGGCTCTCGCTTCCCTCGGTCACGCAATACACATTGGCAACCGAAGGCGCCGCGCCTAACAAACACCAGCAAGTTAAAGTATGGAGATTCGATGAACCTACACGAATATCAAGCGAAAGCACTTTTCGCCGAATACGGTCTTCCCGTATCAAAAGGTCAGGCGGTTGATACTCCTGAGCATGCTGCAGCTGCGGCTGCTGACATCGGTGGTGACCGGTGGGTAGTAAAAGCTCAGGTACACGCGGGCGGAAGGGGAAAAGCCGGTGGTGTCAAACTGGTAAATTCCGCCGAGGAGGCTGCGGCGTTCGCGGAGCAATGGCTTGGCAAGAAGCTGGTGACCTATCAAACAGACGCTGAAGGTCAGCCGGTCAGCAAGATTCTTGTTGAATCGTGTACCGATATTGATCAGGAACTTTACCTCGGTGCCGTGCTGGATCGTGCCACGCGGCGGGTTGTATTCATGGCATCGACTGAGGGCGGGGTCGAGATAGAAAAAGTCGCAGAAGAAACCCCTGAAAAAATTCTCAAGGCCAGCATTGATCCGCTCACGGGGGCGCAAGCCTATCAGGGGCGCGATCTGGCCTTCCGTCTGGGCTTGCAGGGTGCGCAGATCAAGCAGTTTACACAACTTTTTATGGGGCTCGCGGCTCTGTTCCAGGACCTTGACCTGGCGCTTCTTGAGATCAACCCTTTAGTCATTACCAGCGAGGGAAACCTGCACTGCCTGGATGGCAAAATTAACATCGACAGCAACGCGCTCTACCGGCAGCCAAAACTTCAGGCCATGCATGACCCTTCTCAGGAGGACGAGCGGGAAGCTCAGGCTGCCAAGTGGGAGCTAAACTATGTCGCACTGGACGGTAATATCGGGTGTATGGTTAACGGTGCTGGGCTGGCAATGGGCACCATGGATATTGTGCAGCTGCACGGTGGCAGACCGGCCAATTTCCTGGATGTTGGCGGCGGTGCGACCCGAGAAAGAGTGTCAGAGGCGTTCAAAATCATCCTTTCTGATCAGAATGTCGCCGCCGTGCTCGTCAACATCTTCGGAGGCATTGTGCGATGTGATCTTATTGCCGAAGGCGTCATTGGCGCTGTTGAAGAGGTTGGGGTGAAAGTGCCTGTGGTTGTCCGTCTTGAGGGCAATAATGCCGAGCTTGGACGGGAGGTTTTAGCCAGCAGCGGGTTGAACATTATTGCGGCGGATTCATTGTCAGACGCTGCGGAGAAAGTGGTTGTTGCAGCATCAGGAGAGTCCCAATGAGCATCTTGGTTAATAAAGATACGAAAGTCATATGCCAGGGTTTTACCGGTTCTCAGGGGACTTTCCATTCGGAGCAAGCAATCGCCTACGGCACTCAGCTGGTCGGTGGAGTGACGCCCGGTAAGGGCGGTCAGACCCATCTGGGTCTGCCGGTTTTCAATACTGTCCAGGAGGCCTTTGAAGCGACCGAAGCCGATGCCTCCGTAATCTATGTGCCGGCACCCTTTTGTAAAGATTCAATATTGGAAGCAGCCGATGCCGGGATCAAGCTGATCGTGTGTATCACAGAGGGCATTCCTACGCTGGACATGCTGGTTGCCAAGGAAAAATGCGATCAGCTGGGCATACGGCTTATTGGCCCGAACTGTCCGGGCGTGATCACTCCGGGTGAATGTAAAATCGGTATCATGCCCGGCCACATCCATCTGCCGGGTAAAGTGGGTATTGTCTCCCGATCGGGGACGTTGACCTACGAAGCTGTGAAGCAGACTACAGATCATGGCTTTGGTCAGTCTTCCTGTGTGGGCATTGGCGGGGATCCCATACCGGGTTCAAACTTCATCGACATATTGGGAATGTTTGAGTCGGATCCGGCGACGGAAGCAATCGTAATGATTGGAGAAATCGGTGGCACGGCAGAAGAAGAGGCCGCCGCATTCATCAAACAGCAGGTCAGCAAGCCTGTAGTCGCCTATATCGCGGGTGTTACGGCCCCTCCGGGTAAACGAATGGGGCACGCCGGGGCTATCATTTCAGGAGGAAAAGGAACGGCTGACGAGAAATTCGCTGCTCTTAATGATGCGGGTGTGAAAACCGTGCGAAGCCTTGCAGATATCGGCGCGGGGCTTTCCGAAATCACCGGTTGGACAGCGTCTTGACTTCGGCCGGTTTGTGGCTAAATGCGGCTTTTTCAGGCAGGGTTTTCTGCCAATATTTTTATCAGCTAAAAGGTTCTAAATCCGCAGGTTAGTGTGATAGTCTTGCTTCGAGTTCAGGGGTAACACCCTGAATTTCAGGGACAATCAGGCCTGCAAAGAGATTTGCACAGATCTTGTGAAGCCTGCCCGACGCGACGGTTACTGAACTTCTCAATCAGGTAACAGATTGGGAAAAATGGTAACCCCGCTCGGTTTGTTTTCAAGGAGAACTGCCAACCGGAGAGAGGTGAATACTCAAGGATATCTCCGGCGGTTCAATGAGGAAGGAAAGGACGAAAAATAATAGTTTCCGTGTCTGAACAGATACGCTCTCATGCAGCATCTACCCGTATTCCTGCTCCGACACACAGCTAAACTTACAAATAATAGGATGGCACATGAAAAACCGTCACACTAACCGATTGAGTATGTCGGGTTTGGTACTACTCGCGTCGAGCTTCTTTGGAGTTGCGCAAGCCCAGGATATTCTGGTCGACAGCAGTATTCTGGATCAGGCGATGGACGTCATCGGTGATAAATACGCTGAATCCGCAGTAGCTCAAGAAGAGATCACCCGTCTTGCCAACGAGGCGAGCTCTACATTTGAAGAATTTAAGCGGGCTAATGACAACCTGGAGTCTTTGCTGGTTTTGAACGCAGGCTATCGTCGCCAGATTGCCGCTCAGGAAGAGCAAATTGCGACACTGGATGAATCGATCGCTAGTGTGGAAGAAGTGACCAGAGAGATACCTTTGTTGATGGAGAAAATGCTGTCAGCACTGGATCAGTTCATTTCTCTGGATTATCCATTCCGAATGGATGAGCGGATGGCGCGACTTCAATTCGCGCGCGATGCCATCGACAATCCGGATGTATCCATAGCCGAAAAATTCCGTCAGGTACTTGTGATGTATCAGACCGAAGCGGCTTTTGGTCGTACCAATGAAACTTACCCTGACACAATCGAGATTGGTGGCGTAGAGCGCGACGTGAATGTTGTACGCATCGGTCGAGTGTCGCTGATGTACCAAACCACCGACCGCCAGGTTACCGGTGCCTGGGACAACAATGCCCGACAGTGGGTAGAGTTGCCCGCCAGTGACTATCGTCAAGAGGTCCAGCAGGCCTCCAGAGTGGTCTCCAATCTTGACGCACCCAGTATTCTCTTCCTGCCAGTTTCTGCACCGGAGGCTCAGTAATGAAAGTTTTAGAAAAAATTACAGGCCTGACTGCCGCATCCATTTTAATGGTGATGGGCTCCTCTGCGGGCTACGCACAAGGTTCATTGAGCGAATTGCTGAATGCGGTTGAAAACGATCGCGTCGCTGAATCTGAAGAATATCAGCAGCGCCTGCAGGAGTTCGAACAAAACGCTGCGCGCCAGACGGAAATTCTCGAAATTACCGAGGGCAGAATCACTGAACAGGAAACTCTGCAAGTTCAGCTCAGCGACCAGTTTGAAGCTAACGAGGTAATCATTGCGGATAAGCGCGAGGTTCTCAGAAATCGGCGAGGCGATCTGAACGAATTGTTCGGTACCCTTCAGGGCGTTGCCGGTGATTTCCTGAGTAACTTTCAGGACTCGTTGATCAGTGCGCAGTATCCCGGCCGAACCGGTGAACTCGAAGTCATTATCGAGCGCGCCGGCAGCTCCATTGAACAGCTCAATATCTCTGAGATGGAGCGCTTCTGGTACTTCATGCATCAGGAAGTCACCGAATCAGGCCGTGTCGTTACCTATAATGGGGAAGTTGCCTTGCCCAGCGGTGAGACATCGACCCGGTCAGTGACCCGCATCGGTACATACAACGCGATTTCAGACGGTGAGTACCTGAGCTATCAGGGAGAGGTCGGTCACTTACAGGTGCTGCCTCGCCAGCCAGCTTCCGATGTGCTTAGTGCGGCCAATGCGCTGACTTCTTCCACCAGTGGATTTACCAGAGCCGGCATCGATCCAACTGGCGGCGTAGGTGGTCAGGTTATGGCCAACCTGGTGAACTTCCCGAGTGCACAGGAGCAGGTAGAGGCAAACGCCGGTGTCATTGGTTTTATTATCATCGGAGTGGGCGTGGTCGGCATCATCCTCGGATTCTTCCGTTTGCTGATGTTGACACTGGTTTCAGTGAAAGTCCGTTCGCAGTTAAAGAGCGACAAGGCGTCTAAAAACAATCCGCTTGGGCGCGTGCTGATGGTGGCTGAGTCAAATCCAAATGCCGATACCGAAACCCTGGAACTGAAGCTTGGTGAAGCCATTTTGAAGGAAACACCTTCTCTTGAGAGTCTGCTTACGCTGATCAAGATGATCGCTACGATCGCACCGCTGGGCGGGCTGTTGGGTACGGTTACCGGTATGATCCAGGTGTTCCAGCAAATTACCGTCTACGGTGCGGGTGACCCTACCATCATGGCGGGCGGTATCTCGCAGGCGCTCATGACGACAGTATTGGGAATTGTGGTTGCTATCCCCACAATCTTTATGCACACCGTCGTTAAGAGCCGCAGCGACAATATCATTCACATCCTTGAGGAGCAGGCCACAGGCATGATCGCGCAGAAAGCCGAACGTGCAGCAGGCGGTTCTTAATATCCCGGTCAAGCAGAGGACATTCTATGTACCTGGCAATACTGGATATACTGGATGCGATTGAAGCGTTCATGAACAGAGGCGGACCTGTGTTGACGATCATCATGGGTCTGCTCCTGATCAAATGGTCTCTGGTTTTTGAGCGCGTTTGGTATATCAACACGACACATAAGAAGAACGTCAAAAATACGTTGGCCGAGTGGAATTCCCGCGCTGACAAGTCGTCCTGGAGTGCCCATCAGATTCGAAACATGATGATCTCCAAGATCTCACTTGATGTTCGAAATACCCTACCTATTATCGAAGTTCTGGTGACGATTTGTCCGCTCTTGGGATTGATCGGAACCGTGACAGGCATGATCGAAGTTTTCTTTGTGATGTCTTTCAGTGGGGGAGGCGATGCAAAGTCCATGGCTGGAGGCGTTTCCAAGGCCACCATTCCTACTATGGCGGGAATGGTTGGCGCTATTTCCGGTATTTTCGCCTTTAACTATCTGAAATCCACAATCGATAGGGATCTTGAGTTTCTGGAAGATCACCTGCCGATTAATCAATAGGTTCCCTACACACAGGCACAGGTCAATAACATGAAATCAGGTTTAATGAAGAAGAAAGACCAGGAAGAAGCGGGTGAGATCGACCTCACACCGATGCTTGATGTGGTTTTTATTCTCTTGATTTTTTTCATCGTCACATCCGTCTTCGTCACTGAGGCAGGGATTGAAGTGAACAGACCTGAAGCGTCAACTGCTGATGATACTTCGGGTGACATGATCCTTATCGCTGTGGGGCAGGCGGGTGACATCTGGATCGACGGTGACCAGATAGATCCGAGATTCATTCGGTCTCGCTTTGAGCTGAGGCTGGCTGATGCGCCGAATTCGTCTGTGATAATTCAGGCTGACGAAAACGCAAATAATGAACAGGTAATGCTGATACTCGAAGCGGCCCGTGAGGCCAATATCGATGATGTCAGTATCTCTGCGGAGGCTTAATATGATCTTTGTGAGATGGTTGGTTTCAATGGCTATGGCCACCGGCATCACGCTTGGGCTGTTTTATTTCATGCAGGCTCTCATTGCCACTGGTGAGCGTTTTGATCAAAGAGTCAACGTGGTCAAGATTGTTGACGCCACGATGCCGGACATTGAATTGGAGGTTATCGAGGAAATTGACAAACCCGAACTGATCGAGGAAGTCGTTCAAGACACACCGGATACCCCGGAAAAGCAGATCAGCTTGGATTCTGGCCCCTCCCTGAATATCGAGCGGGCTTCGGTGGAAATAGACACCAATCTGTCCCTTGATAATGCTTCTATCTCGGCAACCGACGGAGATTATCTGCCGCTGGTAGCCATCGCGCCACAGTATCCTACCCGAGCCGCGCAGCGCGGTATCGAGGGATGGTGCCTGGTATCGTTCACGGTGGACGGCATGGGCAATGTTGTCGAAGACACCATCACTGTTGTCGACGCTGAGCCGGCGAGCATTTTCGATCGTTCTTCTATCCGGGCTGCCACACGCTTTAAGTTTCAGCCCAGAGTCGTAGACGGGCAGGGCGTTGAAGTGCCCGGAGTGCAATATCTGTTCAGATATCAGCTTGAGGAATAAGGCAGGATGAAAAAGTTTAATAATCTGAGCGTCTCTGTTCTGCTTGTCAGTCTGATAGGTCCTTTCGGGCTGACGGAGCTGGTGATTGCCGGCGAGGACGAACAAAGAGCACCGCCTGAGGCAAGAACCTCAGGAACGCTGAGTCAGCAAGTCATGCGCGCGATCACTGAAATTCAGGAGCTCATGTCGCCGGAAGATCCGGAGGACGAGCCGAATTTTGCGGAAGCGAAAATCCAGCTCGATGAACTGCGTGAGCGGCGTTATGACCGTATGAACGATTTCGAAAAATCAACGCTGTTGAGCTTCTACACGAACTACTATCTAGGCATAGAAGACTATGTCGGGGCGATCGGCATCTTTGAGGAGACGCTGACTATCGAAGAACTCAGGCCCGATGTCAGGCTGAGGACACTCAGGTCGCTTGGGCAGCTTTATGCTGCTGAAGAGAATTGGGCGAAGTCGATTGAAAACTATCAAGCGTGGCGCGACATCTCTGAAACTGAGGATGTCGTGGTGTTCAAGGGCCTATCCTATGCCTACTACCAGCAGGAGCTTTATGAAGAGGCCAAGCCTTTCTGGCTGGACTACATGAATCTGTCTCTGGTTGAAGGTGAGGAATTGGGGCGCGATGACTATGCTTATCTGAACGGGATCTATTTTGTCCTGGAAGACTTTGAGAATGCTCTGGATCTCACCAAGACGATGATCGTAAAGTTTAACGACGAGACCGACTGGCTTAATCTGAATGCCGTCTATGCCAGCCTGGACATGGAAGATCGCCGCGTGCAAGCGCTGAACCTCGCCTACCTGAATGGGGTTATTGACGACGAGGCGCGTTATCTTAATCTGGGACAGTCTCTTGCAGGGATGGATATTCCGCTTACCGGGTCAAAGATCATTGAAGAGGGGCTGGAGGAGAGCATCATTGAAGCGAATGAGGATAACCTGCAGATCGCTTCTCAGATGTTCCTTATTGCGAGCGACTACGCGAATGCTCTTCCACGCGCGTTGGAATTAGCTGAGATCTCTGACAGCGGCGATGCCTGGGACAGCGTCGGGTATATTCACTACGTGATGGCGAACTATGAAGAGTCTGCCGATGCGTTCCGTGCCGCAATCGATAAAGGCAATCTGAGCAATCGCTCGGACACGCTGATCTTTCTGGCGCGCGCACTTCTTGAGCTGGATGATTTCGATGGCGCCAGATCAGCAGCCCGGCAGGCCGCTGATGCGGGTGATGACGATGATCGCCAATCGGCTAACCAGTACCTGACGTTCATCCAAAGTACCGAGCAGCGATACAACATCATTGAGCAACGTAAGCAGGAAGCCATAGATTTCTATGAGCCATACCCATCATTGCTCAACTAGGGTTTTCCACTTGAACTAGCGGAAGTTGCCCCCATAAAAAACCCGGTTCACGCGAGAGCCGGGTTTTTTTTTAGTTAAGAATCAACGAGAGACAAGCTATGACCACCGAGCGGAAAGCAGAAACCCTGGGTTTTGAAACTGAAGCCAAGCAGCTGCTTCATCTGATGATTCATTCTCTTTATTCAAACAAAGAGATCTTTCTGCGGGAATTGATCTCGAACGCATCAGATGCTGCGGATAAGCTCCGGTTTGAGTCCCTTTCGAATGATGCGCTCCTAGAGCAGGATGCGGAGCTGAGTGTCCGGATAGACTTCGATAAAGACAGTAAAACGGTCACGATTTCAGATAACGGCATAGGTATGTCTCGTGAAGAGGTTATTACGAATCTTGGCACCATTGCTAAATCAGGCACAGCGCAATTTTTAGAATCCCTCACCGGTGATCAAAGGAAAGACTCTACCTTAATCGGGCAATTTGGAGTGGGATTCTACTCCGCCTTTATTGTGGCGGAGACGGTGGAGGTTCGGACCCGCCGCGCTGGTGACCCAGCAGATTCCGCAACACTTTGGCGCTCAAATGGTGAGTCTGAATACTCCATTGAGGAGATAAGCAAGGCTGACCGAGGGACGTCAGTCACACTCTTTCTGAAGGAAGATGAGCTTGAATTTGCAGAATCCTTCCGTCTGAAAAGCATTGTGAAACGTTATGCAGACCACTTGTCGTTGCCTGTAATGATGCTGAAGGAAAGCGCTGGCTCCTCTGAGGGTGGCAAGGAGGGCGACGAACCAGAGGCCCCGGAATATGAAACCGTCAACGATGCAAAAGCCTTGTGGACTAAATCCCGCTCAGAAGTAAATGAGGATGAATACAAAGAATTCTACAAGCTGATCTGTCACGATTTCGAAGACCCGCTTCAGTGGAGTCACAACAAGGTCGAGGGCAAATTGGAATATACCAGTCTTCTCTATATTCCCGGCAGGGCCCCATTTGACCTCTGGAACCGAGAAGCCGCCAGAGGGCTTAAGCTATACGTCCAGCGCGTATTTATTATGGATGAGGCGGAGCAGTTTTTGCCCCTTTATCTGCGCTTCATCAAAGGCGTTGTTGACTCTAACGACATTTCACTGAATGTGTCACGTGAAATTCTGCAGAAGGACCCGGCAGTTGATTCTATGCGCAGTGCCCTGACTAAGCGCTGTCTCGACATGCTGAGTAAGTTGCGTAAAAAAGATCCTGAGAAATATCAATCATTCTGGGACCAGTTCGGGCAGGTGCTTAAGGAAGGTCCCGGAGAAGACTTCAGCAATCGGGAGAAAGTGGCCGGGTTATTGCAATTTTCATCTACTCAGAGCGAAGGCAGTTCTCAGGACCAGAGTCTGGAAGACTACATCAGTCGAATGAGCAGTGAGCAGGACAAAATTTACTATCTGGTCGCAGACTCGCTGAACGCTGCAAAAACAAGCCCCCACCTTGAGATTTTCAAAAAGAAAGGCATTGAGGTCATTTTGATGTATGACCGCATAGATGAGTGGCTAATGAGCCATCTTCGAGAGTTCGATGGAAAACAGCTTCAGGATATCGCTAGGGGCGAGTTAGACCTTGGTGGTCTCGAGGATGTTGAAGAGAAGAAACTGCAGGAAGAATCCGAGAAAGCCCTGGAAGGCTTAACCGAGCGAATCAAGACGGTGTTGGGCGACCGGGTGGGTGAGGTCAGAGTGACTCACCGCTTGACCGATTCCGCGGCATGCCTGGCAATTGGTGAGGGTGATATGGGGGCGCAAATGAGAAAAATCATGGAGGCATCTGGCCAGTCGCTACCCGAGTCGAGCCCTCACTTTGAACTCAACCCCCAACATGGTCTGATCGAGAAACTTAACGATGAACAGGACGAGGAGCGTTTCGAAGATCTTGTAGAAATTATCTTCGGCCAGGCCAGTCTCGCCGAAGGAGGACAGCTGAAAGACCCGGGAGGTTTTTCGGCAAGGTTGAATAAGGTTCTCATGCAGATTCAGTGACTGTGTTCGGTTATCGCTGAACGTAAGACAGTATGTAATGCGTCCCTCAGGCTTTCGTGTACAGAAGTTTCAGCGTTCTGAGCCTGTTCAGAGGTGATATGACCCCATTATCAGGGAAATGCTGTTCAGAGGCTGGCCAATCTCTACATCTGCTCCAGTGGTGTAATCCCAAGCAGCTCCAGTCCCTGCTGCAGGGTTTCCGCAGTCAACCGGCAAAGCGCCAGACGGGATTCCGCTTGCGAACTCTCCGCTTTGAGAATCGGACAATTCTCATAAAATTTCATGAATAGGCCGGAGAGCTCATACAGATAGTTGCATAACTGGTTCGGCATGCAGTCCCGGTCCACAGCCTCGATGATTTCTCCCAGCTGGAGCATTTTCAAACACAGCGCACGCTCTTCCGGCTCTGACAAATTTTGAATCGCATCGTAGTTTCCCTCAGGGGCTTTTTTGAGGATGCTTTTAATCCGAGCATACGCGTACAGAAGATAGGGTGCGGTGTTGCCTTCAAAGGACAGCATTGTGCTCCAGTCAAAAATATAATCGCTGGTGCGATTCTTGGAAAGATCAGCGTACTTTACCGCACCTATTCCGACTCGCTCCGCTATTTCTCGCCGCTGACTGTCCGGGAGCGTTGGGTTTTTCTCGGTTACCAGGTCATAGGCCCTCTGCTTGGCTTCTTCCAGCAGTTCGGCCAGCTTGACCGTGTCACCGGAGCGGGTTTTGAAGGGGCGACCATCTTTCCCCATCATGGTGCCATAAGAAACATGCTCCAGACTTAAGTCCTGGTTAGAAAAGCCTGCTGCACGGGCTACTGCAAAAACTTGCTGAAAATGAAGGGACTGACGGGCGTCCACGACATACAACGCTCGCTGTATACTCATCTTGCGTCGTAATCTGATTGCGGCGAGGTCAGTGGTCGAATACAGGTAACCCCCATCTGATTTCTGGACGATTAAAGGCAAAGGCTCACCGTCTTTTCCGGTGAATTCCGGCAAAAATACACACTTGGCGCCTTTGGATTCAGCTAATAAGCCTGTTTTTTCAAGGTCGTCAATGATGACGCTCAGGTCGTCGTTATATCGGCTTTCAGCATCGAGGTCATTTCGGGTGAGAGTGACATCCAACGCCTCGTAAACCGCTTCGCAGTGTCGGAGGGATTCATCAATGAACATTTCCCAAGCGTTGAGATAATCCTCATCACCGCCTTGCAATTTAACCACACTGAGTCTGGCATTTTCGGCAAAGACGGGGTCGTCATCAAAACGTTGCTTGGCGTCACGATAAAAGCTCTCGAGATCGGCCAGCGCGTTAGGCAGGTCGTTATCCGCTCCTACCGCTTCCTTCATATAGGTAATCAGCATGCCAAACTGGGTGCCCCAATCACCCACATGGTTCTGCCGAATGACCGTGTGGCCGCGACGCTCAAGCACTCTGACGATGGCATCCCCGATAATCGTTCCGCGTAAATGCCCTACATGCATTTCTTTCGCCAGATTCGGCGAGGAGTAATCCACTGCAACCCTAATCGGATCTTCCGCAGGTGGTATAAGCAGGTCCGGCTCTTGTATCGCGAGAGTTGCTCGTGTTCTGATTTCGCGATCTGACAAAAAGATATTGATGAAACCTGGGCCTCCGATTTCCAGTCTGTCGATCAGGCTGGGCAGGCTTTGCTCGAGTGATATGATTACCCGTTCTGCCAGATCGCGTGGCTTCATGCCGTGGCGTTTGGCTTCACTCATGATGCCGTTTGCCTGATAGTCGCCAAAACCGGGCTTAGAGGAGGTAATGACATTGGCATTGCAGGATTCAGACTGAGTTGCCTCTGCCATGGCCTCGCCAATTACAGAGTTAAGATAGTGTTTTAAAGATGCCATGCCAGAAAATATCCTAGACCTTCTCGTGCGGCGCATTGTACACCATCTCGGACAGGCGGGTTTGCTGTACACTTGAATAATAACGGCTTCTTGACGGGGTTTTCACTTGGATAATACGACTACAGTCCGGACGGTTCAGGTTACCGAGAAATCTTCGGATCAGCGCTTGGATAATTTCCTGCTCCGCGAGCTGAAAGGCGTGCCACGTACCCGAATTTATCGACTGATCAGGCGCGGTGAGGTGCGTGTGAATAAGAAGCGTGCGAAGCCGGAAACACGACTTACCGCCGGTGACAAGGTGCGAATCCCGCCTTTATTTTTACCTGATTCTCCGGAACTGCCAAAACCGTCGCCGGGGCTGGCCGGGCTTCTTGAGCAGTCCATTCTGCATGAGGATGACAATCTGTTGGTCTTGAATAAGCCACCGGGCTTGGCTGTCCACCAGGGGACGGGGATCAGACTCGGGCTGATAGAGGCCATCAGGCAAATTCGTCCAAACTGGCGCGACGCGGAACTGGCCCACCGGTTGGACCGTGACACCTCTGGAGTGCTGATCGTGTGCAAAAATTCGCGGACCTTGCGGAACATACAGGGACAGTTCAAAGAGAAACGCATCAAGAAGCGCTATCACGCGCTCGTTCGAGGGCGTTGGCCTGACACTGTTTCTGAAATCAAGGCGCCTTTAACCCGCGTGCTGGCTGAGTCCGGTGAGCGGTTTGTCCGGGTGGATCCGGCGGGTAAGCCCTCAACGACCCGTTTTGCAATACTTGAGCAGTTTGCCTCAGCCACGCTGATGGAAGCGACTCCGCTGACCGGGAGAACGCATCAAATACGTGTGCATTGTCAGCAGGCGGGCCACCCCATTCTTGGGGACTCCAAATACGGCGTGCCCGCACGGGAAGAGGAGGGTAAACCAGAGACCGAGGCTACCGCGAAATATCTCTGCCTGCATGCTGCCGAACTTCAATTTCAGCTGCCGGGGGCCGATTCGCTGTTTCAGGTCAGTGCGCCCTGGGACAAGAGTTTTGCGGCGCAGGTTTCAAGATTTCGGAAAAATCTATCAAATTCAGATTGATACACGCGCTTTTTGGATGAGATGTCATGAAGATTTTGGCTTTGACAGACCCCGTTTCTCGCCCTATTATTGCGCGCCTATGACAGATACCGGAAACTCAGACCGTTCCGCTTCACCGGTCGGAGGGACCAGCAGTCCACTGCCGCTTTATACCGACATACGAAAAGCCTTCGATCTGGAGTCGGTATTCGAAGGTTCCTGCAGCCTCGAGCGTTTGCCGCGCTTCGCGGACTGTCTGGCCAGTCCGGACGGAGAGGTCAGCGGCAAACTGCGATTTGGGTTAACCGGGACGGGCCGTCGAGTGATCACCGGTTCGGTATCCGCTACCGTAGAGGTCGTTTGCCAACGGTGTTTGGAGCCGCTTTCGCTGAAACTTGCGGATTCCATCAAACTGGCGCTGGTGGAGAGTGAAAGCCAGATCGATTCCCTTGAAGCGGAATGGGACCCTTGGATGGGTGATGGTCCGAGGATTTCCATTGCCAACCTGCTTGAAGAGCAGTTGATGTTATGTATGCCCCTGGTGAGCTATCACCCGGACAAGCGGTGTGTCAAAGCTCTGGAGTATCAGCAGCGAAAGGAGCCGCTAGATGACAGCAGCGGAGACAGGGCTGCCCAGAACCCTTTTGAAGTGCTTAAAGTGCTGAAGAAAAATGACGATGCACCCTGATGTGAGAGAAGGTTTAGCTATTTCGGAATTGGAGAACAAAGATGGCTGTACAACAAAATAAGGTAACCCGCTCTAAGCGAGACAAGCGGCGAACGCACGACTCGCTGTCGGGTCCCACCCTGGCTACTGACCCGACATCCGGTGAGCGGCATCGTCGCCACCATGTCACGGCTGACGGCTTCTACAAAGGAAAGAAAGTCCTCGATCTTGGCGACGACTGAGTTTGTCTGCCCCGAGGCGCATCGCAGTTGATGCGATGGGAGGGGACTGTGGCGTTTCAGTCACGGTTCCGGCATCAGTTCGTGCATTGCAAAAACACAGCAATTTGCAGCTGGATCTGGTTGGTGATAAGAACCTGATCGGCCCTCTGCTGCAGGACGTGCCACAGCCGCTTGTCAGCCGGCTCAGGCTTATTCACAGCGCTCAGCGTATCCCCGCAGGTAAGCGCCCACAAAGCGTTCTGCGTGCTTCCCGCGACTCTTCACTCTATCTTGCGGTCGACCTTGTCAAACAGGGCAAAGTTGGCGCGATGGTCAGCGCCGGCGACACCGGCGCTTTGCTACTGATTGGTCGCCACCTGCTGAAAACACTGAGCGGCATCAACAAACCTGCGATTCTGGCTACCCTACCTAGCGTGTCGGAGCCCTGCTATCTGCTCGATGTCGGGGCGAATCCGGAGTGTGATTCCCGGCAGCTTTTTGAATTTGCTGTTATGGGGACCGTCCTGGCTGAATCTTTAGGGCGCTCGGTACCAAGGGTAGGTCTTTTGAACATTGGTTCTGAAGACTATAAGGGAAGTTCGGCCGTGCTGCAGACTGCCGCGGCTCTTGAGCAGTGCGCTGACCTGAATTACATCGGGTTCATCGAGGCCAATGAACTGTTCGAAGGCGCTGCTGAGGTGGTGGTGTGCGACGGCTTCGTGGGCAATGTTACGATCAAATCCAGTGCGGGGGTGGCGAACGTGGTCAGCAAGCTGCTTGCCCGGGCAACATCAACCGCCGAGCAGCATCCGTTGATTCGTAGCCTTTCCGCACAGCTGAATCCGCAAAGATTTAACGGGGCGAGTTTGTTGGGATTGCAGGGTAGCGTGGTAAAGAGTCACGGTAATGCCACGGCTGAAGGATTTTTTTACGCGATTGAACAGGCTATCCGTGAGATCGATCATGGAATTCCTCAGCTCATCGGTAAACGGGTGGCTGATATTATGTCATCCAATCAGGGCCTACTGACAGGTGGTAAAAACTAGTTTCAGGAGAGTCGATATGGCGAAAATCGGGTTTGTGTTTCCAGGTCAAGGGTCGCAGAAGCAAGGCATGTTGGCGGACCTTGCGACAGAAAATCCGGCCGTGTTAGATACTTTTACTCGCGCCTCAGAAGTGTTGGGTAAGGATTTGTGGCGTATTTGTCAGTCGGATCCGGAGGGCTCTCTGAATCAGACGGAGATCACGCAGCCGGCGTTACTGGCTGCCTCTGTGGCCATTGGCAGGCTGTGGTTTGATCGCGGTGGACCTCGGCCTGCAGTCATGT